>Ga0172375_10000088_pt1 | contig 130056 bp, 133 predicted proteins | sample LakKiv1m_FD_114537 | JGI IMG/M metagenome (GOLD analysis project Ga0172375, IMG submission 114537) | Freshwater microbial communities from Kabuno Bay, South-Kivu, Congo - kab_092012_11.1m | ecosystem: Environmental > Aquatic > Freshwater > Lake | place: Democratic Republic of the Congo...
AAAAGGCGGGCTCTAGAGCCCGCCTTTTGTTTTGCCTACTGCAAATCAGTCTTCGCGATAACGGCGCAGCTTGAGCTGCTTGCCGCCCACGCGGGTGTCCTTGAGTTTACCGAGCAGGCGATCGAGGCCATCTTCCGGCAGCTCGACCAAGCTGAAGCTGTCGCGCACCTGGATACGGCCGATGGCTTCGCGGGCCAGGCCGCCCTCGTTGAGGATAGCGCCGAGCAGGTTGCGGGCGGCGATGCCGTCACGCGCGCCCAGCGGGGTGCGGCAACGGGCGCGGCCTTCGGCCAGAGGCATCGGCGCACGACGCTCGCGATCACCGCTACGCTCAGGACGCTCGGAGCGTTCGCGCGGACCGCTGCTCGGAACCAGCGGTTGCTCTTTCTCCACTTCGGCCAGAGTCAGCGCCTGGCCATTGGTGGCCTTGCGCAGCAACGCAGCGGCCAGGGCACGCGGGCTGCAGCCGATGTCGGCAACCAGTTTGTCGAGCAGCTCGCCATGGGTGGCTTCGGCATCGGCGACCAGCGGCGCGAGGCTGTTGGTCAGCTTCTTGATGCGCGCGTCCAGCACTTGCTGGGCATTGGGCAGACGGGCTTCGGCGACCTTCTGGTTGGTCACGCGCTCGATGACCTGCAGCATGCGACGCTCACGCGGAGTGACCAGCAGCAGCGCGCGACCTTCGCGGCCAGCACGGCCGGTACGGCCGATGCGGTGCACATAGGATTCCGGATCGTACGGCATGTCCACGTTGAACACGTGGGTGATGCGCGGTACGTCGATACCACGGGCGGCGACGTCGGTGGCGACGACGATGTCCAGACGGCCATCCTTGAGCGATTCGATGACGCGTTCACGCTGGTTCTGCGCGATGTCGCCGTTCAGCGCAGCGGCCTTGTAGCCCTTGGCTTCCAGCGCGGCGGCCAGGTCAAGGGTGGCCTGCTTGGTGCGCACGAAGGCGATCAGTGCGTCGAAATCCTCAACTTCGAGCAAGCGCAGCACGGCTTGGATCTTCTGATCGGCATGGACCATGAGGTGCGCCTGCTCGATCCGCGCGACGGTCTGGGTCTTGGCAGCGATCTTGATGTGCTGCGGCTCGCGCAGGTGCTTCTCGGCGATAGCACGGATGGAGTGCGGCAGCGTGGCGGAGAACAGCACGCTCTGGCGGCTTTCCGGCATGGCTTCGAAGATCACTTCCAAGTCGTCCATGAAGCCGAGCTTGAGCATCTCGTCGGCTTCATCGAGGACCAGGAAGCGGATGGTCGACAGCAGCTCGCCGTTACGGCTCAGGTGGTCAACCAGGCGGCCCGGAGTGGCGACGATAACCTGCGCGCCCTGACGGATGGCCTTGAGCTGCGGGCCCATCGGGGCACCACCATAGATGGCGACGACGCTGACGCCCGGCATCTGCTTGGAATAGGTCTCGAACGCGGTGGCAACCTGCAGCGCCAGTTCGCGGGTCGGCGCGAGAATCAGCGCCTGCGGCTCACGCTTGGCCGGATCGATCTTGGACAGGATCGGCAGCGCGAAGGCGGCGGTCTTGCCGGTACCGGTCTGGGCCTGGCCGATCATGTCGTGACCACCGAGGATCACCGGGATCGCCTGGGCCTGGATGGGGGATGGTTCTTCGTAGCCGACTGCGCTGATGGCAGCCAGAACAGCGGAGTGAATACCGAGTGCGGCAAAGCCGCCGATTTCCTGGGTCATGGGTCTTGTCTCTGATGCTCCGCAAGACCCATTGTTCCGAAGCTGCGCATGCCGTGCAAAACCCGAAGGTCACCCTGGCAGCCTGGTCGGCGGGGTTGCGAAAACGTATGGATGATGAATCGTCAAGATAGTCCGCTCGAAGCGGACAGCAGCCGAAGCGGCGCTTCGTGTGTTGCAGTACCTGAACGCAGGCTGGGTTTCAGCCGGCGCGTACTATACCGGATTAACGTGAAGCTGTGCGGATATTTTACGGCGCAGCGGATAGCGCGATGCCTCGGGACTACCCGCGGCTGCGCCTCCCACCGGAACTGGTGGGTGGCGCGGCTTGGGGGTCAGGCCGCTTCGCTGTTGGCGGCGCTGACACGGAAACGACCGACCAGCTGATGCAGTTTGCCGGCGGTGTGGCGCACGCGCTCGGCGCTGTCCTGCAGCACGCCGAGGGTCTGCCCCATCTCGTTGGAGGCCTGATCGACGCCGCGGATGGTTTGCCCGTAGTGCAGGCTGCGCTCATTCAACCCCTTGATGATCTCGAACATGCGCTCCACGGTTTCGTGCAGATGTACGTTTTCCGATGTCGCCTCCTCGGTCAGTCGCAGGCTGCTGTCGACATCCTGCACGCCGCCCTGCATGAACGACACCGCCTGGCGCGTCTCGCCCTGCAGGCTCTCGACTTTCTCGCGGATGTCCTCCGCGGCCTTGGCCGTACGCAGCGCGAGCGAGCGCACCTCCCCTGCCACAACGGCGAAGCCGCGCCCGTGATCACCGGCGCGAGCGGCTTCGATCGCGGCATTGAGCGCGAGCAGGTTGGTCTGGTTGGTGATATCGCTGATCAGGCGGACGATCTCGTCGATCTCGCCCATGCGGCTGTCGAGCAGCTGCACGCTCTGCGCCGAGCGCTGCACCACGTCGCGGATGGACTCGGTGCCCTCACGTACGGTCGCGAAGCGCGCGCGGGCACGACTCATCACCTCGTCCATCGCCGCCTTCATTTCCTCGGCGGTCATCGAGGCCTGCTGGATCTCGCCCAGCTGCTCTTCCACCAGCAACAGCAGCTGATGTATGGATTCGGCGACGTCGCTGGTGGTCTGCCCGGCTTCGCTGCTGCGAGCAAGCATCAGCTCATTGTCCTGGCGCACATGCTTCGATACCTGGATCACCTGGCCGACCACGCCATCCAGGCTGTCGATGAAGCTGTTGATCCAGCGCGCCATGTCGCCGCTCTCGTCGCGCTGCATGGTGCTGCTGTCGAGCCGCTGACGAAGGTTTCCCTCACCCTCGGCGAGGGTGCGGATCACTTCGGTCATCTCCTGCATGCGCGCTGCCAGCCGACGCGGGCCGAAGGTGGCGAATGCCCAGGCGCCGAACACGAGCAACACGCCGTTCAGCAGGTAGAGCGCCGCTTCGGACAGCCCACTGAAGGCCTGCAGCAGGCTGCCCGTGACGAACAACGTGATTACGGTGAGCAGGTACGTCTTCATAAGGCCAACGCTCAGCGAACGCCGGCGATAGACCTCTTCCAGATCGGCCTCGCACATCATGCCCCAGCGATCCGGGGAGCCCGGCAGCTGGAAGGTGACGCCCTTGCCGATCACCGGAATGTGGCGGTAATCGGAATAGCCGGGATAGGTGACGAACAGGTTCGAACCCCTGGCGATGGTTTCCCGCACACCGGGGTGCAGCTGGCCGGTGGCCGGATCGGTGAAGCGCAGTTCCAGCTCGGTGTGCTGCTGTACACGGACCGTGCCCCAGCGAGTGTGCACGCCGCTTTTCAGGTTCTCACCGTGGCTGAAGGTGGCGTCCTCGAAGCGCGAGCGCGACAGGGCCGTACCGGGCTGGATGCGGCTGTCGAAGCGCGAGTCGACCATGAACAGATAGTTGTCGCCGGACTCGGGATAGACATGCCCGGCTTCGCGCTGGATCAGATCCCCCAGCACATCGTTCGGCACTCGCGCGCAGAGACAGCCGAGGCGTTTACCGGCAGCGTGCACGGGCTGATAGAACATCAGCGTAACCGCGTCGTGGAAGCGTGATGTGCTCGCCCCCAGGCGCTCGGTCAGCGGATCGCGATAAGGGCCATGCAAGAACGGCTCGTGCAGCCCCCGCGCAACGGCCTGCGCATCCAAATCCTGCTGACCGACGTGCGCGGCGCACGTGGACGCCAGTACCCGCCCTTGCGGGTCGATGACGAACAGCTCGGACAGGTCGGGGAGCTGGGCACGCTTCTTTTCCAGCAGGTCGATATCCACATGAGCCAGCCCTTCGCCCAGGCTCGCGGCCAGGTCCGCCAGATGGTCCCAGTGAGCGCTCACCCAGTTCTGCAGGATGCGCACCCGGGACTGCGCAACGCCTTCGAACACCTGCTCGATGGCGGGATACACACCACGGTTCAACCAGCAGGACCAGCCCATCGACAGCTTGCCGGTGCGTCCCAGCCAGGGCAGCCAGTGACGTTCACTAGGGGAAAGTTGCATTTGGAGGCTTTGAAGCTGGGTCACCGGGCAGTCCTTGATGATCGGAAAGACATAATGGCCAATTGCAATTAGCAGACCAGCAAGCGATCAGGCCACGGCTGCGAGCACAGGCTCCCCTGTGCACCAGGACCGCTCATGTTCGCCTCATAAGCTGCTAGACCGGTAAATGGCGCCCTGCATGGGAAAGCGCTCTGCGTAGCGGGTGCGTCGAAACGCCGCGGGCACGTCCTCGGCGGTATGCCGACATAAGCGCACCAAATTAGAGACCTGGTGAACTGGCCGGTGCATCGCTGTGCACCAGCATGGCGCACGCTTGCCCTCAACTGGCTGGGCGCAGCGCGCCGATCAGTGAATCCAGCGAATAGCCCAGACGAGGTGCCAACGTTTCGGCACGCGATCGCAGGCCCGCCAAATCCAGTTGCTGTTCTAGATCGGCCGGCACCAGCACCACCACGTTGCCCTCCTTCACCGGGCATTCCCAGTAGTGCCGGTGATACAGGCCACGCAAAAGGGCAGCTCCCAGCGGCCGGTCGTCGTCGGTGCCCCATTGGTTGATGACGAGCCACCCGCCCGGGTTGAGCTTTTCCTGGCAGCGTTTGAGAAATGACCAGGCCAGATGCGCCGCGTCCGGCCCCGAGTCGTTGTAGAGGTCGACGAATATCAAATCAGCCGTTTCGGCGGTTTCCAGCAGCTCGGTCGCATCTCCGATACGGATGTACAGCCGCGGATCGTTCTGCAACCCCAGGTATTGCATGGCCAGCTCCGGCACCGCCGGGCGCAGCTCGATGACCTCGACGTCCTCCAGCGGCAGGAACTTGAGGCAGGCCTGGGTCAGATTACCCGCTCCCAGACCGAGAAACAGCGCGGTTTCCGGCTGTGGATGGCAGAGCCCGCCGAGCAGCATGGCACGGGTGTAGTCATATTCGAGCCAGGCGGGATCGGCGATGAACACGCAGCTCTGCTCGACTGCTGCGCCGAATTCGAGAAAGCGGTAGTCACCGACCTCGAGCACACGGATGAGCCCGAACGCATCGCGCACTTCAGCGAGCAACCGTTCCTCTTTTTCCATCTGCTAGCTCCCGCAAAGTCTATGGCCGCTATGTGCCAGCGAAGGCGCATCTTACGCAGGCCCATAGGCCATCGCTATCTCCGGGCGCCGGATGCATCAGGTAAACTCGCGCCATTCATCTTTCGATCTGGAATGACCATGAGCCACGCCTGGAGCCCCGACAGCTGGAGAAACAAGCCGATTCAGCAGCAACCCGAATATCCGGATGCCGAGCACCTCAAGCGCGTCGAGCGCACGCTCGCCGGGTTGCCGCCGTTGGTCTTCGCCGGCGAGGCGCGGGAGCTCAGGCGGCAGTTCGCCGAGGTCACGCGCGGGCGCGCGTTCCTGCTGCAGGGCGGCGACTGCGCCGAGAGCTTCGCCGAATTCTCGGCGACCAAGATTCGCGACACCTTCAAAGTGCTGCTGCAGATGGCAATCGTCATGACCTTCGCTGCCGGCTGCCCGGTGGTGAAGGTCGGACGCATGGCCGGTCAATTCGCCAAGCCACGCTCGGCGGGTGATGAAACCATCGACGGCGTTACGCTGCCGGCGTACCGCGGCGACATCGTCAACGGCATCGACTTCAACGCCAAGAGCCGTGTACCCGATCCGGAGCGCCTGCTGCAGGCCTACCACCAGTCCACTGCCAGCCTGAACCTGCTGCGTGCCTTCGCCCAGGGCGGCTTCGCCGACTTGCATCAGGTGCACCAGTGGAACCTCGATTTCATCGCCAACTCGCTGCTGGCCGAGAAGTATCACCAGCTCGGCGCGCGCATCGACGAAACACTGAAGTTCATGCGTGCCTGCGGCCTGGACGGCGCGCCGCAGCTGCGCGAAACCAGCTTCTTCACCGCCCATGAAGCGCTGCTGCTCAATTACGAGCAGGCCTTCGTGCGCCAGGACAGCCTCAGCGGCGGCTGGTACGACTGTTCAGCGCACATGTTGTGGATCGGTGATCGCACCCGTCAGCTGGACGGCGCTCACGTCGAGTTCCTGCGCGGCGTCGGCAACCCCATCGGGGTGAAGGTCGGCCCCAGCATGGCTACGGATGAGCTGATTCGCCTGATCGACATCCTCAATCCGCAGAACGACCCCGGCCGCCTGAACCTGATCGTGCGCATGGGTGCCGACAAGGTGGAAGCCGGCCTGCCACGCCTGGTGCGCGCGGTGCAGAACGAGGGACGCCAGGTCTTGTGGAGTTCCGACCCGATGCATGGCAACACCATGAAGGCATCCAGCGGCTACAAGACGCGCGACTTCGAGCGCGTACTCGCCGAAGTCCGCCAGTTCTTCGACGTGCACCGCGCCGAAGGCAGTTATCCGGGGGGCATCCATATCGAGATGACCGGGCAGAACGTCACCGAGTGCATCGGTGGCTCGCGCCCGATCACCGAGGCCGGCCTCTGCGATCGCTACCACACCCATTGCGACCCGCGCCTGAACGCCGACCAGTCGCTGGAAATGGCCTTCATGATCGCCGAAACCCTGAAGCAGGTCCGGCCGGACTGAGTCTCCGCCCCTCTGCGCGGGCAGCACCGCCCGCGCGCACGAAACGAAACCCCGCCGGCCCTGTCCGCCTAAGTAGGGGCCGCGCGGGTTCAGTCCACACGGCCCCGCTTTCGATAGCGCAGTTTCGAAGAGGACGAAAATGGCGGAATCATCTCAAAGCCGGGGCGCCGTACTGGCCGCGTGGATCGGCCTGATCCTGGGCCCACTGCTGTTGCTGGCCTGCATCCTGACCGACCCACCCGGCGGCCTTTCGGAAAAGGCCTGGCTGACCGTGGGCCTGGCCGCGCTGATGGCGGTCTGGTGGTCGACCGAGGCGATACCGATCCCGGCGACCTCGCTGCTGCCGATTCTGCTGATACCCCTGCTCGACATCGATACCCTGGCCAAGGCCACCGCGCCCTATGCCAACCCGACCATCTTTCTCTTCCTCGGCGGTTTTCTGCTCGGCCTGGCGATGCAGCGCTGGAACCTGCACAAACGCATCGCCCTGGCGACGCTGCTGGCGGTGGGTAACCAGCCGAGCCGGCAGATCGCCGGCTTCATGATCGCCACGGCGTTCATCAGCATGTGGGTGAGCAATACGGCGACCAGCATCATGATGCTGCCCATCGGCCTGTCGGTCATCGGCCTGCTGATCGCCGGCAGCGAGGAAAAGGAAGGCGCGCGGTTCGCCGTGGCGCTGCTACTGGGCATCGCCTATTCGGCCAGTGTCGGCGGCATCGCCACGCTCATCGGCACCCCGCCCAATGCCCTGCTGGCGGCGTTCATGCGGGAGAACTACGACGTCCAGATCGGCTTCGGCCAGTGGATGCTGCTGGGCCTGCCGCTGAGCATCGGCATGCTGGTCTTCATCTGGTGGTCGCTCACCCGCGGCGGTTTTCGCCTGGCGGGGGGCGACAGCCGTGGTCTGCTCGAAAAGGAAATGGCCGCCCTCGGGCCGATGTCGCGTGCCGAAAAGATGGTCGCCGTGGTGTTCGTGCTGGCAGCGGCGGCCTGGATCTTCCAGCCACTGCTGGCCGACTATGTCGACGGCGTGAACGACACCAGCATTGCCATGGCCGCAGCGATCGCACTGTTCCTGATTCCAGTGGACCTGCACAAACGGGTGTTTCTGATGGATTGGGAACAGGCCAACAAGGCGCCATGGGGCGTGCTGCTGCTGTTCGGCGGCGGCCTCTCGCTGGCCGGCGTCATCGGTGAGTCCGGGCTGGCCGAATGGATCGCCAGCAGCCTCGGCGCCTTCGATGCCCTGCCCCTGCTGGCGATGATCGCGCTGGTGGTGACGGTGATCATCTTCCTCACCGAAATCACCTCCAATACCGCGACTGCAGCGGCCTTCCTGCCATTGCTCGGTGCGCTTGCCGTGGCCCAGGGGCTGTCCCCGGAAATGCTGGCGATTCCGGCCGCGGTCGCTGCCAGCTGCGCCTTCATGATGCCGGTCGCGACACCACCCAACGCCATCGTATTCGGCACGGGACAGTTGCCGATCCAGGCGATGATCAAGGCCGGCTTCGTGCTCAACCTGTTCGGTGTGCTGCTGGTTTCCCTGCTCTGCTACGGCCTGGTCGGCTGGATCTGGGCGAGCTGACACGCGCACAGAAACGAAAAAGCCCAGCATCGAGCTGGGCTTTTTTCTGTCCACCGCAGGCCGAGGATCAGGCCTTGACGCGGGACTTGTACTCGCCGGTACGGGTATCGATCTCGATCGAGTCGCCGATTTCACAGAAAGCGGAAACCTGCAGCTCGGCACCGTTCTTCAGGCGGGCGGTCTTCATGACCTTGCCGGAAGTGTCGCCACGTACGGACGGCTCGGTGTAGGCGATTTCGCGAACGATGGTGGTCGGCAGTTCGACGGAGATCACCTTGTCGTTGTAGAAGACCGCTTCGCAGACGTCGGTCATGCCGTCTTCGATGAAGGTCATCACGCCTTCCAGGTCGTCTTTTTCGATTTCGTACTGGTTGAACTCGTTGTCCATGAAGACGTACAGCGGGTCGGCGAAGTAGGAGTAGGTCACCTCCTTGCGCTCGAGAATGACCGGCTCCAGCTTGTCATCAGCCTTGTAAACGGTCTCGGTAGCCGAACCGTTGAGCAGGTTCTTCAGCTTCATCTTGACCACGGCACTGTTGCGGCCGGACTTGTTGAACTCGGCTTTCTGGATGACCCAGGGTGCGCCGTTGATGATGGCCACCTGGCCGGCACGGAACTCTTGTGCGGTTTTCATACGAAATATCCGAAGGGAATTAGAGACAAAAAAACAGGCCGCGTATCATAGCCAATCTGTGTAAAAAAACACCAGCTTTCCGGCCAGATCGCCATTGGCGACCTGCGCGTGGGTCCAGGTTTCGGCGTGCTCCAGTAGCGTCGGGTATTGGCCCAGCAGTCCGCTCCACGCCTGCTCGGCGCCCTTTCCCGCGTTCCACGCATGCCAGAACTCTCGCAGCGCCGAACCGGCAGCAGGCGAGAGCCCCTGCGAGTAGAGCTCGAGAAATGCATTGAGCTTGTCCCAGTGCGCGTCGTCCTCCTGCGGATAGATGTGCCACACCAGCGGACGCCCCGCCCACTGGGCACGGATGAACGACTCCTCGCCGCGCACCGCGTTGAAGTCGCAGCTCCACAACAGCAGGTCGTACTCGTCCTGCGTCATGAACGGCACGATGGAGATCTGCAGGCTACCGCGCTGGTGGCAGGCCCCTGGCTCGAGCGTCGCAACGCCCAGCCAGGCCGCGACATCGCCCAGCACCCGCCCCTCTGGCACCAGCAGCTGATTGATGCGGGAGTCGGCGGCAAGCGCGTCCAGCCAGCCAGCGACGGCTGTATTCTCGTAGGCGAACAGCGACAGCAGACGCGCCTCCGGCTGGCGCACCACGCCCAGCGTCGCGAGAAAACCGGCCTGCCGCTCAGGATCGCCCTGAAAGCAGGCGCGGCGCAGCATCAGGTCCGCCTCGCGGATGAGGCCACCGGTCTCGGCCTCGAAGCCGGGAAAGAAGAAGTACTTCTGTACACCGTTGGGCTGCAACGACGGCAACGCATGGCACCCGACGATCCAGTCCTCGGCGCTGAGGTATTCGAGATTCAGCCAGAGGATGCGCCGCCCGCTCGCGGCCATGGCGTTGATATAGGCCTGCGGCAGGTTGCAGGCGAACGCCTCGATGACCACATCGGCCGGCTCGGCACCCGGCCACTGGCTGGACCAGCGGCGGACATCGACGCCTTCGTGCATCTGTTGATCAGCCTGCGCGCTGGCCGCCGGACACAGCCGGGCGAAGGTATCCAGATCGTCCACCCACAGCCGCACCTGCTGGCCGTGCTCGGCAGCCAGCTGACGGGCCAGGCGCCAGGTGACGCCGATGTCACCGAAGTTATCCACGACCGCGCAGAAAATGTCCCAACTCGCCCTGACCGACAAAGCATGCTCCTTGAACCGTTAACGGCGACGGCGCCGTTGAAAATGCCGCGCAGGATACATGAGCCGATCCGGCGTGAAGAACCGCGTGGCTAACGATCGAAGGGACAGGACAGGCGCGCACGCTCAGGCCATAGACAACCGGCCGTCGTGAATCAAGAAAGGGGGGACGCGAGAAGGTCGTTATGGAGGTGAACCCTACCAGCCACACCCCGGCACACAATGTCACCGCTGCGGCTGCTCCCTTCCGGGCCTGACCGGGTTCACGGCTGATCGTTGCGAGGGGACCGGCAGGGCCCACCATAACGAAACCCGCCTGGCGGCGAGCGGCGCCATTGTACCGGCTTATCAGCAACTTACAACCACAGACTGAGCCTGGGCGGAATCGCGCTGAACAGCCCGCGGCACCGACCGCTGGTCAGCAACTGCCGAAACCGGCGACCGGGATGTCGCATTGCGTCGAAAGCCTCTAGCCAAAGGACGATGTCTGTTCGAGGATGAGCAGGCTCAAGCGATCGAACGCTTGTCATGAAAACGTGCTGCGCGGCGCTTCGCCTGTGCGGCTGATGGCAACAGCACACGAGGTAATCATGAGCAAGGCTCCAATCGCCATCATCGGAACCGGAATCGCAGGACTTTCCGCCGCCCGCACGCTTCACGATGCCGGGCAGGCCGTACACCTTTTTGACAAGAGCCGCGGCAGCGGCGGACGCATGGCCAGCAAGCGCAGCGACGCCGGCTCACTCGACCTCGGCGCACAGTACTTCACGGCACGTGACCGCCGTTTCGCCGAAACCGTGCGCCAGTGGCAGGCTGGGGGCTGGGTGGATCAGTGGACGCCGACCCTGTTCCAGTCCCGCGACGGGCAGCTAAGCCCCTCTGCCGACGAGCAGCTGCGCTGGGTCGGCACCCCGACCATGAGCGCGATCACCCGCGGGTTGCTCGGCGAAATGCCGGTCACCTTTAGCTGTCGCATCACCGAGGTGTTCCGTGGCGAACAGTACTGGACGCTGGCGGACGCCACCGGCGCCAGCCATGGGCCCTTCAGCCATGTCGTCATCGCCCTGCCGGCGCCGCAGGCCGCCGCGCTGCTCTCTGGCGCGCCGAAACTCGCGGCGGTCGCCGCCAGCGTTGCCATGGAGCCGACCTGGGCCGTCGCCCTGGGCTTCGCCACACCGCTGGGCACGGCGCTGGAAGGCTGCTTCGTCCAGGATGACGCCCTGGACTGGATCGCGCGTAATCGCAGCAAGCCGGGGCGCGATGGCGCGCTGGACACCTGGGTACTGCACGCCACCAGCAGCTGGAGCCGTCAGCACCTGGATCTGTCGAAGGAGGCGGTGATCGAGCGCCTGCACGGCGCCTTCGCGGAGTTGATCGACTGCGTTGTACCAGCCCCCGAGTTCACCCTGGCGCACCGCTGGCTGTATGCCCGCCCGGCACAGGCCCACGAATGGACTGCCCTGGCCGACGCCGGCCTGGGCCTGTACGCCTGTGGCGACTGGTGCCTGTCCGGCCGGGTGGAAGGCGCCTGGCTCAGCGGCCAGGAAGCCGCCCGGCGGCTGCTGGAAAACCTCTGACGATGGATGGCTGACCCGGTCCTGATCCAGGTCAGCCCTGCCCCCGGGCCCGCTGTTATCATCCCACGTTTTCTGCAACAGCCCTCTCAGCGGAGCCCCGATGAACCCCTCCACCCTGATCGGCATCGTCGCGAGCATCGGCCTGCTGGCGGTCGTCCTGCTTTTCGCGGCCAAGGAACCGGCGCTCTTCATCGACCTGCCCAGCCTCGGCATCGTGCTGGTCGGCACTCTGGCTGCCACCTTCATCAGTTACCCGTTGCGCGAAGTCACTCGGGTATTCGGTTTGCTCTGGACCGTGCTGCGCAACGAGCGACTGTACACCCGTCAGGATCTCGACGAGCTGGTGCAGATTTCGCGGCTGTGGATCAGCGGCGATCTGCCCGCGGTGGAAAAGGCTGTCGAACAGGTCAGCAATCCCTTCCTGCGTACCGGCGTGCAGCTGGTGATCGACAACACCCCGGAGGAGGACATTCTGGAGGTGCTGCAATGGCGGATCGCCCGGCTACGCGCACGGGAGAACGCCGAGGCGCAGCTGTTCCGCGCGATGGCCAGCTACGCGCCAGCGTTCGGCATGATCGGCACGCTGGTGGGCCTGATCAACCTGATGTTCATGCTCGGCAGCGGCGACATGGATCTGATCGGTCGCAGCCTGGCCGTTGCGCTGATGACCACCTTCTACGGTGTGCTGCTGGCCAATCTCATTCTCAAGCCGGTGGCGGTGAAGCTGGAGCGGCGTACGGAGCAGCGGGTCGCCCTGATGAACCTGGTGATGCAAGGCATTTCGATGATGTGCAACCGCCGCAGCCCGGCGTACATGCGCGAGACGCTGAAATCGTTCATCGCCCACCACGACGATGAAATCCGCGACGGTACGCCTGCGGCGCCGCGCGTCAGACCGCAGGAAGACTGACGGTGAACGGGCAAGCATCCCAGGGCAGCCGCTTCTCCCGCTGGCATATCGAGCCGCAGCGGGAAGAAGAGCAGGAAGCATGGCTGATCACCTATCTGGATATGCTGACGCTGCTGCTGGTGATGCTGGTGATCATGCTCGCGCTGGCCGGCAAGGGCGACGGCGAGCAGAACGACCCCGCCGCCTCGGCCATGCTCGCGGCCGGGGAACTGGGCGTGGCGCTGCCGGCTTCCGCCGCACCGATTCCGTCGATCGCACCAGTGCCGACGCCCGCCGCCGATGCGCAACCGGATGCCCCGCAAGAGAGCATGCCGACGACACCAGGCATGGCGCTGGGCGATGACATCCAGGTCATCGTCAACGAAGGCAGCATCAGCTTCCGCATCAGCAGCGAGATACTCTTCGGCTCTGGACGAGCCGAACTGGAGGACGCCGGGCTGGAAGTGATCGACCGGTTGGTGCCGACGCTGGCGGCGAACGCCTTTCGCATCGTCGTTGAAGGGCATACCGACAACCTGCCGATCCAGACCGAGCGCTTTCCTTCCAACTGGGAGCTTTCCGCCAGCCGCGCCAGCAGCGTGGTGCGCTACCTGCAGCTGGCAGGCATCGAAGCGACGCGCCTGAGTGCGACCGGCTACGCCGACACCCGACCGCTCGCCGACAATGCTGACGAGCGCGGGCGCGCCAGCAACCGCCGCGTCGAGCTGGTGATGCAGACCGAGCCGGACAAACCCTGAGGCATCAGCCCAGCGCGGTATCGAGGAACATCATGACCGCGAAGCCAACCATCAGGCCGAGCGTCGCCGGGGTCTGATGGCCGTTGCGGTGAGTCTCGGGAATCACCTCGTGGGATACCACGAAGATCATCGCGCCGGCGGCCAGGCCCAGGCTGACGGGATAGGCGATGGCGAAACCGCTGGACATGCCGATGCCCACCAGTGCCCCGATCGGTTCCATCAACCCGGACGCCGCGGCGACCAGCACCGACGCCAGCGCCGACAGCCCGGTGGTGCGCAGTGCCAGGGCCACCGCGAGGCCTTCGGGAATGTCCTGGATGGATATGGCGGTGGTCAGCGGCAGACCAACGCTCATGTCGCCGTTGGCGAAGCTGACGCCGATGGCCATGCCTTCGGGAATGTTGTGCAGCGCAATGGCGAGCACGAACAGCCAGACCCGGTTCAAACGTTCGCATTCAGGCCCACACGGCCCGGTGCTCTCGTGCTCGTGGGGCGTGAAGTAGTCCAGCCCCAGCATCAGCAGCACGCCCAGACCGAGACCGGCCACAACGGTCGCGGCAGCGGCCGGACCGTTGCCGAACAGCTCACGGCCCGCTGCGAGTCCCGGCAGAATCAGCGAAAAGGCACTCGCCGCGAGCATCATGCCGGCGGCGAAGCCGAGCATGCTGTCCTGGGTGCGGGTGGAAATGTCGCGCAGCCCGATCGCCAGAAAGGCGCCGAACGCCGTCGCAACAAACCCGGCGCTACCGCCCAGCAACGCGTAGCGAACGTTGCTCGCCGCGCTGCTCTGGAATGCGTTGACCGCTCCGGCCAGCAACAGCAGCAGGACGGCGACTGCCGTTGCGGCCAGGCCGATGGTGATCCAGGGACTGGCCTGGGCTTGCGCAAGCCAGGCGGAACGCAGGGTGGCAGCAGGGCTCTGGACGGTGGACGCCATGATATTCGGGATCCTCGATGCGGGTGCCACAGTGTACTCCGCCCTGCCCCATGCCAGAGGCTATGGTTACGATAGGCGCAGGGCATCGTGTCGCTTGCAGCGCGCGTTGTAAGCACGCCGAGGATGTCCGTAAGCTTGCACCGTTTCGATGGCCGTCACGGGCCGTATCAGGGAGTGGTCCGTCGTGCCTGCCGTAAGATCCATCCGCCGTGTAGTTATCCTGGCCATTGCGCTCCTGGCGCTCGGCGGCTGGCTGATCTGGCGCCAGCTGCAGGGCCCGGAACTGCCCGCCTATCGTCTGGAAGCTCGCCCACTGGTGCAGCGCGTGGTGGCCAGTGGTGAAGTGGACAGCCAGTCGCTGGCGCAGGTCGGCAGCGAAATCACCGGCGTGGTTGCTGCACGCCATGTGCGGGAAGGCGACGCGGTGAACGCCGGCGATCTGCTGCTGGAACTGCGCGACGACGAACAGCGCGCGCGCCTGCGCGAGGCCGAAGCAGCGCTGCAGCAGCTCATCGATTCCACTCGACCGCAGGCGCAGGCCACCCTGCGCGAGGCACAACACAACTTGGAACAGGCCACCCGCGAGCTGCAGCGCCGCGAAACGCTGTTCGAGCGCAAGCTGCTGGCTTCCGAGCCGCTGGAGCAGGCGCGCCGCGCGGAGCTGACCGCACGCGTGGTGAGTGATCGCGCCCGCTTCGCCGCCACAGCGCTGGCCGAAGGTGGCAGCGAGGAACAGGTCCTGCGGCAGCGTCTGGAGGTCGCCCGTGCGAACCTGGCCCGAACCCGTATTCACGCCCAGGTCGACGGCATCGTTCAGTCGCGCGACGTCGAGCCGGGCGACCTGGTTCAGCCGGGCCGCACACTGCTGACCATTGCCCGCTCCGGCAGCAGCGAAATCCTCTTGCCCCTCGACGAGAAGAGCCTGGCACCGATCGAGCACGGGCAGAGCGCCCGGATCGTCGCCGACGCCTATCCGGACCGCGTGCTGACGGCGAAGGTAAGCTTCATCGCGCCGAGCGTGGACACGGCGCGCGGTACCATCGATGCCCATGTGGACCTGCAGGAGCCGGCCGCCTTTCTCCGCCAGGGCATGACGGTGTCGGTGAACATCGAGACAGGCCGGCGCGACCAGGCACTCGTGCTGCCCAATGATGCACTGCGCGCCCGCGACGGGTCGCGCGCCCAGGTGCTACGGGTGCGCGATGGCGTGGTCGAGCGCGTCGGTGTGCGACAGGGAATGCTGGGCACGGCGCTCAGCGAGATCAGCGAGGGGCTGGCGGCCGGCGATCTGGTGCTGATCGGCGACGCCGAAGATGGCCAGCGCGTGCGGCCGCGCGTACAACCCATCCCCAGCGGCAGCCAGTACGAGGCACTGCTTGCACTGGACCCGGATACCACCTTTCACGCACTCGAACGGCCGCGTGAACGCTTTGCCAGCATCAAGGAGAACGCAGGATGAAGAACGCACACGAACTCGTCGAACAGGCCCGGCGCCACATCCAGGAAATACCGCTCGCTGACGCCGAGGCGGCGATTCAGGCAGCGGATGTGCTGATCGATGTCCGCGAGGCGGACGAGTACCGCGAAGGCCATATAAATGGTGCGCTGAACATTCCCCGGGGCGTTCTGGAATTCAAGCTGAGCGCCACCCCGGAACTCGCCGCGCGGGACATGAACATCGTCCTCTACTGCAAGACCAGCGGACGTGCTGCCCTAGCGGCAGTAGCGCTGCAGGACATGGGTTATTTGCAGGTGAAATCGATCGCCGGTGGCTTCGATGCCTGGACCGCCGCGCACAAGCCCGTCGTCAAGCCGAGCCTGCCGAGCTTCGACTAGCTCGGCACCCTCGATAAACAAGAAGAGGCCAACATGATCGTCGGCCGCTTTTTCAAACACACGTCAGGATTTGGCGCTGCAGCTCTTGCACGTCTTGATGCCGAGCAGCGTGTAAGCCGGACAGAAACGGAAAATACCCGTGGCCAGCGGCAGCACGCCGATCCAGCCCCAGACGCCGATCACGCCGGCCAGGCTCAAGGCGATCAGCGCCAGGCCGACGATGATGCGCAGTGTCCGATCAATGGTTCCAACATTGGCTTTAATAATGACCTCCCGGTCAGCAAGCGCGCCGGCGTTCCAGCGCAGAGAACAACAGCATTCCAGCGAGCATGGCGAACACGAACACAACGACCTGCCAGTGCCCGCCCAACAGCATGGCGATCGACGGCCCGGGGCAGATCCCGGCGACGCCCCACCCCACCCCGAACAACAGACTGCCCCCGATCAGGCGACCATCCAGCTCCCGCTTGGCCGGCAACTGCATCGGCGCGTCGAGCAGCGAACGGGTGCGTGCCTTCGCCCAGGTGAAAGGCAGCACTACCGTTGCGATGGCACCGACCATCACCAGCGCCAGCGAGGGATCCCAGGCACCGGCGAGATCGAGAAAACCGATGACCTTGGCCGGATTGGTCATGCCGGAGAGGAGCAGCCCCATCCCGAACAGCAGCCCGGCGGCGAATGACGTCAACTTGCGCATGTTCAACCTCCCAGCAGATGACGCAGCACAAAGACCGTGGCGAAGCCGGCAGCCATGAACGCCAAAGTGGCGACGATGGAGCGCGGCGACAGTCGCGAGATCCCGCAGACCCCATGACCACTGGTGCAGCCGGAACCGTAGCGGGTGCCAAAACCCACCAGCAGCCCGGCAGCCAGCAGCCCCAGCCAATTGGTCTGGAATTCCGCAGCGGGCAACTCGGCCATCAGCAACCAGCACAGTGGTGCCAACAGGATGCCGAGAAGAAACAGCGCTTTCTCTCCGCGCCCTTCGGCACCTCGTTCGAGCAGGCTCGCAAGCAAACCGCTTATTCCGGCGATACGCCCGTTGAGCACGACGAACAGGCCGGCAGCCGCGCCAATCAGGACGCCACCGGCCAGCGCCGTCCAGGGCGTGAAATTGATCCAATCGATCGTCATGCCTGACCTCTCTCGCAGAACAGCTGATACAGGGTCGTGATCACCGCCAGCGCCTCAGGGCTGCTAATTCGGTAGTGGATCTGCTTGCCTTCACGGCGAGTCGCAACGAGCCCCTCGCGCCGCAACACAGCCAGTTGCTGTGACAATGTGGGCTGCTGGATACCCAGCAGCTGTTCCAGCTCGGAAACGTTGCGCTCGCCTTGCGACAGCTGACAGAGCAGCAGCAGGCGATCCGGGTTGGCCAGGGCCTTGAGCAAAGCGCCGGCGGAGGCTGCATTGGCTCGCAGCTGTTCGATGTCCAGCTCGGGCGTCATGAGACGGTCACCGGTACGGTTAAGATAAAAACAATATATTTTTTTATATAATGCAAGGCAAGCCGTCAGCGAAAGAAGTTGGCCGTGCTCGCGGTCATCGTTAGCATGCCCCTACCCGTATACAGGCCACTCGGCCAGACGACCGGAACACCCGCCAGTTCTTCTTTCGTGATCTTGAGGTAAACGCATGAATGACCAGACCACTGCCGCTGAATCCGCGGAACTGCAGACTCAGCAGCAGGCCATGCTGAAACGGCTCGCGCGAGTCGAGGGGCAGGTGCGCGGCATTCAGGCGATGATCAGACGCGGGGAGGATTGTGAAGCGATCGCTCAGCAGTTCTCCGCTGCGCGCAGTGCGTTGGACAAGGCCTACCGGCTGATGCTGACGTGCCTGATCGAGGAAGCGCTGCAGGATCAGACCCAGGATACCGGCGAGACCCTGGAACGCGTGCGCAGCATTTTCACCAAGTACACCTGAAGCAAGCCGCTGTCGACCGATCGATACCGCAAGCCTCGGCGAGCACGCCGGCCTGGGCCGTAGCGAACCGTTGACGCTATCCAGGTGAATGTCGAGAACGCAACACGAAAAAAGCGACCCTTAGGTCGCTTTTTTGATTCCTCGCAAGCCTGGAGAAGCCGCGAAGAGAATTTGGAGCGGGAAACGAGACTCGAACTCGCGACCCCGACCTTGGCAAGGTCGTGCTCTACCAACTGAGCTATTCCCGCTTATCTACAACAAAAAGTGGCGTCCCCTAGGGGACTCGAACCCCTGTTACCGCCGTGAAAGGGCGGTGTCCTAGGCCACTAGACGAAGGGGACGCTGCCCGGAAACTACAGCTTACTTCCGGCTTGCAGCGCTCCGTTTGGCGCTTCACGCTGCAAGTGGCGCGCATTCTATGGAGGCCTCCGAAGGTCGTCAAGCATAGTTTTAAAAAAATTTTCGCAGCCTCACCGTGCGGCAGCTGGAGCTATCGGCCACATCATCAAGCCACTACACTCAGACGAAAAGCCAGCGGCTCGAGAGGTAGTCAAGTGTCCCCACTAATGATCACGGGATTGATCCTGGCCGGTTTGCTCGTTCTGGTCATCATCGTCTACTCCATACAGATCGTCGAAAAAGGCAATCTGGAAAAGGCCCGCAAGCGCGCCGAGCTGACCGACCGCTGCCGCCGCTGCGCCGATCTTTCTGACGGCCTGCCCGGGCAGATGATGACCCCGGCCCTGAAGCTGTTGCTCACCCGCCTCGAGCTGGCGCTCAACGAGCGCCTGCAGCCGCTGGACAAGGGCAACGACAAACTGGCAGCCCGCCTTCAGAAATTGCGCGCAGACGTGGCGAAGGGTGAGGCGATCGAAGTGCGCAATCCGCCCCGGCAGATCCTCACCGAGGCCCAGGCCAAGGAGAGCCGCTTCAAGCTCGAGGATCTCCACGCCCAGATCGTGCGCGCCACCAAGGAAGGCCTCCTGGAACAAGCCGAGGCCAAGCGCTGGGTACAGGATATCCAGCGGATGCTGGCCATCCTGCACATCGAGTTCTTCACGAACCTGGGTAAGCAGGCGTTGCAGCAGAACCAGCCGCAGCGTGCACGCCTGGCCTTCGAACGAGGCGTCCAGCACATTCGACGGCAGCCGGCACCGGCGCCGTACCAGGCTCAACTGAAACAGCTGGAGGCCCTGCTGGAGCATGCCAACGCACTGGTGCTGAAGAACGAGGTGTCCAAGGCCGACGAGTCGAGCGAGCTGGCCGAAGGCATGAAGGCATTCGACGACGAAGACCTCTGGAAGAAGAACAACGTCTACTGATCGCATCACCGGCGACAGCTCATAACAAGAACGAATCCACCGCGGAGGACGATGATGTCTGTGACCCTGTACGGCGTGCCCCTCTCCCCCTTCGTCCGCAAGGTACGGCTGTGCCTGCAGGAAAAGGGACTCGACTATCAGCTTGAAACGGTGATGCCCTTCACCCCGCCAGACTGGTACTACGCCATCAACCCGCTGGGACGTATTCCCGCGCTCAAGGATGGTGACTGCACCCTCGCCGACTCCAGCGTGATCTGCCAGTACCTCGAAGAAGCCTATCCGGCCACGCCGCCCCTGTACGGCGACAGCGCCCAGGCGCGCAGCCAAGTGCGCTGGCTCGAGAAATACGCGGACTACGAGCTGGCACCGTTGACCACCTTCACCGTGTTTCGCAACCGAATTCTCAAGCCGACCTCCGGCCAGCCGTGCAACGAAGAGGCGGTGCAGACAGCGATGCAGCAGAAGCTGCCGCCTCATTTCGACTACCTCGAGCAGCAGCTCGGCGACAACGATTTCTTCGTCTGCGATCGGTTATCCATGGCGGACATTGCCGTGACCTGTCAGCTGATCAACATGAGCCACGGCGGCGAACAGCTCGATGCCCAGCGCTGGCCGGCGCTGGCTGCACACCATGCGCGCATGCTGGCGCGCCCCGCCATCGAAAGCCTGCTGCCGGGCGAGCAACGCATGAATGCCAAGCTGCAGGAGATGGCCAAGGCCTCCCCCGTCTAGGGCCGGCCGGAACCGGGCCCGCCGCAACAGCTGCAGCGTGCTCGCCAAGCTATCAAGTTAGCGACGCGCCTCGAGCAAACGTGCGCCCACCCACTGACGGGCATACTGATACGCGCAGCGCCCATTGCGATTGCCACGTCCGGTGGCCCAGCGAATCGCGTCCTTTTCCAGCGCTTCGTCCCAATCCCATTGCAGGCGCGCCTTGCCTGCCAGCGAATCGATCCAGTGGCGCACCACATTGAGGTAGTGCTGCTGGCTGAAGGGATAGAACGACAGCCAGAGGCCGAAACGATCGGACAAGGCAATCTTGTCCTCCACCGTCTCGTTCGGATGCAGCTCGCCGTCCACCATCTGCCAGTTCTCGTTGTCGCTCTGGCGCTCCGGCACCAGGTGACGGCGGTTCGACGTGGCATACAGCAGCACGTTCTCCGGCGCACGCTCCAGGGAACCGTCGAGCACACTCTTGAGCACCCGGTAGTCACCCTCGCCGGCCTCGAAGGACAGGTCGTCGCAGAACAGCACGAAGGCCTGACGCTGCCCTGATAGCAGCTCCACAACGCGCGGCAGATCCGCCAGATGGTCGCGTTCGATCTCGATCAGGCGCAGCCCACGGCCGGCATACTCGGCCAACAGAGCGCGAATCAGCGACGATTTTCCAGTACCACGGGCGCCCCAGAGCAAGACGTGATTGGCGGGCAGGCCATCGACGAACTGCTGGGTATTGGCAGCCAGCAGATCACGCTGTCGGTCGATGCCGATCAGGTCGTCCAGACGCAGATCGAGATTGACCTCGAGCGGCGCCAGATAGCCGCTTCGGCCGTCACGCTGCCAGCGCGCCGCCAGCGTATGCTCCCAATCGATAACGGGCGGCTGCGCGGGCAGCAACGGCTCGATACGCGCCAACAGGCCTTCGGCACGCTGCAGGAAGGCTTTCAACTCGACATCCATGATTGACTCCAAACAGAAAAAGTCCGGCCGAAGCCGGACCAGACATCAACGCCTGCAAAAGCTATCGATCCCGCGCCGCTCGTGTTTCAGAGCAGCGCCTCGATATCCTTCGCCAGCGCCTGCGGCGCGGTACGCGAGGAATAGCGCCGCACCGTGCGCCCCTGATCGGCGATGAGGAACTTGGTGAAATTCCACTTGATCGCCTTGCTGCCCAACAGGCCGGGCGCGCGCTTCTTCAGCTCGATGAACAGCGGATGGGCGTCGCCGCCATTGACCTCGACCTTGGCGAACAACGGGAAGGACACGCCGAACCGGCGCTCGCAGAAGGCGGCGATCTGCGCCTCGCTATCCGGCTCCTGCCCGCCGAACTGGTTGCACGGAAAACCGAGCACGACCAGGCCACGCTCGCCGTAGCGCTGCCAGAGTTCCTCCAATCCCTTGTACTGGGGCGTGAAACCACATTGGCTGGCGGTGTTCACCACGAGCAGCACCTTGGCATCGAAATCGGCGAGCGTCTTATGCTCGCCGTCGATGGTGACGCAGGGAATATCTAACAGAGGATCGCGCATGCTGGTTCCTTGCGGCTCAGGCTTCGCGGGGCTTCAAGTCGAGCGAGGCCGAATTGATGCAATAGCGCAGACCGGTCGGTTTAGGGCCATCGGGGAACACATGCCCCAGGTGGGCATCGCAGCGAGCGCACCTGACCTCGATCCGGTGCATGCCATGACTGAAGTCATCCAGGCTGGCGATGGCCGTATCGCTTACCGGCTGGAAATAGCTGGGCCAGCCACAGCCGGAGTCGAACTTGGCATCGGCATCGAACAGTGGCGCCTCACAGCAGACGCAATGGTAGACGCCCGGCGTCCGGGTGTCGTTGTACTTGCCGGTGAAGGGGCGCTCGGTGGCGCCGAGCCGGCAGATCTGGAACTGCTCATCGGACAGCTCCTCACGCCAGGCGTCGAGCGGTTTTTCCAGCTTGTCCATCGGTAGCCTCCTCGGGGTCTGTTCGCGTTTCGTCCCATGGCCACGACCTGGCGCACCGGTTGTTTGGAACGCACACGAAGCGCAACAGCACGCTATATAAAAAAGGCCGATCTGTACCTTTTCCGGTGGTCGGGCCGCACGTATCATGCCTCCCTCTTCGACGCCTAGTCTGGCAGCGGGGTTTCCGACTGCCAAGGCGCCCGGGTTCATGCCAAACGTGACCAGCCATTTCCGGAACTGGCACGTTTTCACTTCGGGACACTCAGGATCATGCAGGTCAGCAAATCGAACAAGCTCGCCAATGTCTGTTACGACATCCGTGGGCCAGTGCTCAAGCACGCCAAACGCCTGGAAGAGGAAGGCCATCGCATCCTCAAGCTGAACATCGGCAACCCGGCGCCGTTCGGTTTCGAAGCACCGGAGGAAATTCTCCAGGACGTGATCCGCAACCTGCCGACTGCCCAGGGCTACAGCGACTCGAAAGGCCTGTTCAGCGCCCGCAAGGCGATCATGCAGTACTACCAGCAAAAGCAGGTGGAAGGCATCGGCATCGAGGACATCTATCTCGGCAACGGCGTGTCCGAGCTGATCGTGATGTCCATGCAGGCGTTGCTCAACAACGGCGACGAAGTGCTGATCCCCGCTCCGGACTATCCGCTCTGGACGGCCGCCGTGAGCCTGGCCGGCGGCAAGCCGGTGCATTACCTCTGCGACGAACAGGCCAACTGGTGGCCCGACCTGGCCGACATCAAGGCCAAGATCACGCCAAACACCAAGGCGCTGGTCCTGATCAACCCGAACAACCCCACCGGCGCGGTCTATCCGAAGGAAGTCCTGGAAGGCATGGTGGAGCTGGCTCGCCAGCACAAGCTGGTGCTGTTCTCCGACGAGATCTACGACAAGATTCTCTATGACGGCGCGGTGCACATCTCCACCGCCTCGCTGGCGCCGGACGTGCTCTGCCTGACCTTCAACGGCTTGTCCAAGTCCTATCGTGTCGCCGGCTTCCGCTCCGGCTGGGTGGCCATCTCCGGCCCCAAACACAAGGCCCAGAGTTATATCGAAGGCCTGGATATCCTTGCCAACATGCGCCTGTGCGCCAACGTACCGTCGCAGCATGCGATTCAGACCGCACTGGGCGGCTATCAGAGCATCAATGACCTGGTCCTGCCGCCGGGTCGGCTGCTCGAGCAGCGCAACCGCACCTGGGAGCTGCTCAACGACATTCCCGGCATCAGCTGCGTCAAGCCCATGGGCGCGCTGTATGCGTTCCCGCGCATCGATCCGAAGATCTGCCCGATTCACAACGACGAGAAGTTCGTGCTCGACCTGCTGCTTTCCGAGAAACTGCTGATCGTCCAGGGCACGGCATTCAACTGGCCGTGGCCGGATCACTTCCGGGTGGTAACCCTGCCGCGCGTGGATGACCTGGAGCAGGCGATCGGACGCATCGGCAACTTCCTCAAGACCTACCAGCAGTAACCGAATGCATCTGCAGATAGACGACTTCTACAAGGACGCCGCGGGCGGTCTGCTCGCGTTGTATCAGGCGTTTCCACGGAAGATCGCGCTGTATGTGGAAGACCTGATCGGCCGGGAAGAGCCGGACGAGTTCGGCCTTCCCTCCAAACGCCACCAGAGCTGCCTGGGCGCCCTGCTCTGGCTGGCCGACGAAGGCTATCTGCGCTTCGAGAGCACCATCCAGTTCCTCGCACTGGACCAGGCCGTGCTGACCGAGAAGGGTTTCATTCGCCTGACCCGCGCCGTCCCCGGATACCTGGCGGGCGACCGCAGCCTGCCTCCCAGCGTACTGCGCATCCAGGCCAGTCTCGCCCATCAGCTTCGCGACGCACTGAAAAGCGGTCACAGCGAGCGCATCGCCCATCTTGCCCGCTTGCTGTTCGAAAACGACACCGGCTCGCCGCTGCACTCCAGCCTTGGCGCACAAGCGACATAGCTTGAAATAGTCGCTCGGTTGAATAGCTCAAGGGCGCACCTTATATAGCCTATCGTTCTTCAAATCCTACCCTGGAGTCTGCCGCAACATGATGCGCATTTTCTTGTTCCTGGCCACCAACCTTGCGGTCCTGGTCATCGCCAGCATCACCCTGAAGCTGCTCGGGGTCGATCGCTACACCGGCCAGAACTATGGCAGCCTGCTGGTCTTCTGTGCGGTGTTCGGCTTTGCGGGATCGCTGATTTCGCTGTTCATCTCCAAGTGGATGGCGAAGATGAGCACACGCACGGAGATCATCAGCCAGCCGCGCACCCGCCATGAGCAGTGGCTGCTGCAGACCGTCGAGCAACTGTCGCGCGAAGCCGGCATCAAGATGCCCGAGGTCGGTATCTTCCCGGCCTACGAGGCCAACGCCTTCGCCACCGGATGGAATCGCAACGACGCACTGGTAGCCGTCAGCCAGGGCCTGCTCGAACGTTTCTCCCCGGATGAAGTGCGCGCGGTGCTGGCGCATGAAATCGGCCACGTGGCCAATGGCGACATGGTCACCCTGGCGCTGATCCAGGGCGTTGTGAACACCTTCGTCATGTTCTTCGCACGAATCTTCGGCAACTTCGTCGACAAGGCGATCCTCAAGAACGAGGACGGCCATGGCATCGGCTACTTCGTCGCGACGATCTTCGCCGAACTGGTACTGGGCATCCTTGCCAGCATCATCGTCATGTGGTTCTCGCGCAAGCGTGAATACCGCGCCGACGAAGCCGGCGCGCAACTGGCCGGCACCGGCGCCATGATCGGCGCCCTGCAGCGCCTGCGGGCCGAACAGGGCCTGCCGGTGCACATGCCCGATTCGCTCAAGGCGTTCGGCATCAACGGCTCGCTCAAGCACGGCATGGCCGGCCTGTTCATGACCCATCCCTCTCTGGAGGATCGCATCGAAGCCCTGCGTCAGCGTGGCTGAGATCGACCGAGTGGTACCGGGGCGACGCAAGTCGCCCTTTTCGTTTGTCTATGCAGATTCAACTCCGCATAGAAGGAATCGCCATGCGTCGCGTCATCTTCGTCTGCTGCGCCCTGCTCGTCCTCGTTGGCTGCCAGAGTGCCTATTACTCCGCAATGGAAAAAGCCGGCATCCACAAGCGTGACATCCTGGTCGACCGGGTGGAGGACGCACGCGACTCGCAGCAAGCCGCCAAGGAACAGTTCAAGGATGCGTTGGAGCACTATCGCAGCGTGGTCGAGGTCAAGGGCGGCGACCTGGAGAAGCGCTATGACGCACTGAACCGACAGTACGAGGCGAGCGTCGCCAGCGCCAGGGATGTGCGGGCCCGCATCGACGCGGTGGAAGACGTCGCCAATGCGCTGTTCAAGGAATGGGAGAGCGAACTGAAGCAGTACAGCAATGCCAGCCTGAAGGCTGCCAGTGCGAAGGAGCTGAGCCGTACCCGCGCCGAATACCGGACGCTGCTGCAACGCATGAAGGCAGCCGAACAACGCATCGAGCCGGTGCTCAGCGTACTGCGCGATCAGGTGCTGTTTCTCAAGCACAACCTCAATGCTCGCGCGATCAGCGCCCTGCATGGCGAGTACCGCACGCTGCAAGGCAATGTCGACCAGTTGATGGCGGACATGCAGCGCGCCATCGACGAGGCCGACACCTTTATCCGCAGACTCCAGGCGGACAGCTGAGCACAGCGAGCGGCAACGGCGGTCAACCTCGCCGTTGCAGCCGGTAAAACTGTTCTTGCAGGCGCTGCAGCCCACGCTCACGCATCTTCGGATTGCGCTCCAGCACTTCCTTGGCCTCCAGCTGCTGCACGTCCCACGCGCCGTCGTACAACGCGCTCACTTCCGCCTGGCTGACAGCGAACGGCGGGCCATCCATTTCCGCCTGGTCGTAATCGAGCGTAACCAGCAATTGCTGGCAGCCGGCCGGCAGAATGTTCGTCAGCAACGCGGCGTAGCGCTGGCGCATCGCCGGCGGCAGCGCAATCAGCGCGGCGCGATCGTAGACGCCCCGGCAGTCGGCAACGTCTTGCGCCGCCAGCGCAAAGAAATCGCCACAACGGATCTCAAGCCTGCCGGATCGATAAACTTTGAATGCGCCGACCTGCGAAGTCTCCGCCTCCAGACCTTGCTCGGCGAAAAACGCCTCGACGGCTTTCTGGCTCAGCTCCACCCCCAGTACGCGACGGCCCTGCCCTGCGAGCCAGGCCAGGTCGAGGCTCTTGCCACACAGCGGCACCAGCACAGCTGCATCCTCGGGCAAAGCCAGCCGCGGCCAGTGACGGCGCAAGCCAGGATGCACGTCTTCGAGGTGAAAACCGATTTCGTTGCGAGCCCAACGTTCTTGCCAGAAGTTCTGGTGCACCTGCGCGCCTCCGCTGCATGAAAGCCGCAGCTTAGCAGAGCCATTGCGCCCCCGGCTCAGCTGGCGTAGAGCAACGCTTCCACATCGACCCCGGCGTCGCGCATCTGTGCCAGCTTGTAGCGCAAGGTTCGCGCACTGATGCCCAGCCGGTCGGCGGTCTCCTTGCGACGCCCGCGTTCGGCGCGCAGCGTGTCGATGATCAACTGGAATTCGCGCCGCCGCAGATCATCACCCAAGGCGGAACCGACTTCGCCATCAGCGGCAGAGGCCTCGCTCGGCAGTGGCGCTGGATTACTGGCAAGCGGCGCACCGACAGCATCAGCAGAGCCGAGCAGGCAGAGATCTTCGGGCTGAATGACACCACCCTGCTGAAGGATCAGCGCACGCTGAATGGCATTGTCCAGTTCACGCACGTTACCCGGCCAGCCGTGTTCGAGCAGGCAGCGTTGCGCCGCCGACGACAACCGAGCCGGTACCTGTCGCATCTTTCGGGCATGGCCCGCCAGCAGGCGCTCGGCCAGCGGCAAGATATCGGCCGGACGCTCGCGCAGCGGCGGCCAGGCCAGGGGAAAAACGGACAATCGATAGAACAGGTCTTCGCGGAAGCGCCCGGCGGCCACCTCAGCGGCCAGATCGCGGTTGGTGGTCGCAAGCACCCGGATATCCAGGGCAATCGACCTTCGCCCGCCGACCCGCTCCACCTCGCGCTCCTGCAGCACCCGCAACAGCTTGGCCTGTAGCGCGAGCGGCATCTCGGAAATCTCGTCGAGCAGCAGCGTACCGCCATCGGCCTGCTCGAACTTGCCAGGCTGACTGGCGATGGCCCCGGTGAAGGCGCCCTTTTCGTGGCCGAACAGCGTCGCCTCCAGCATATTGTCCGGAATAGCGGCGCAGTTGATGGCGATGAACGGCTTTGCACCACGCGGCGAGCGCTGGTGGATGTAACGTGCCAGCACTTCCTTGCCGGTACCCGACTCGCCGGAAATGAGCACCGTCGAGTCGCTTTGCGCCACGCGCGCAGCAAGATCCAGCAGCCGCTGGCTGGACGGCTCGCAGGCGACCGGACCCTGTGCCTCCAGCGGACCGAGGGCGCCGTTGACGTGGCGACCCAGCAGTTCGAGCAGCGTGCCGGGCTCGAAGGGCTTGACGAGGTAATCGACCGCCCCCTGACGCATCGCCTCCACCGCCCTCGCCACGGCGCCAAAGGCCGTCATCAGCAGCACCGGAATCTGCGGATAACGTTTGCGAATCGAGGCGAGCAGCTCATGGCCATCCATACCCGGCATGTTCACGTCGCTGATGACCAGACCAAAGGGCTCCTGCTCCAGTGCGATGAGTGCGGCTTCGCCGCAGTCGACGGCACGATGTGCATAGCCGCCCAGTTCGAGCGTGATACCCAGTGCTTCTCGCAGAGATGGGTCATCTTCGACCAGCAGTACTTTCGCAGCCATCAGCTCACACGACCTTCTGAACGATAGGAATCAACGGCAACGCAACGATGACGCAAGTGCCACGACCTGGCCGGGAACGCAGGCGCAGCTCGCCTTGATGGGCACGGGCGACAGCCTTCGCGACCGCAAGCCCGAGGCCGGTTCCGTTGTCCCGGGTAGTGAAGAACGGCTCGCCCAACCGCCCCAGGACGCCAGCCTCTATGCCGCGGCCGTTATCGCTGATGCACAGGTACAGCGTGGCATCACGCCGATACAGATGAATCTTCAAACGACATGCGCCACTGCAGGCCTGCAAAGCGTTCTCGACAAGGTTGAGCAGCGCGCCGACCAGTGTGTCGCGGTTGCAAAGAAGCTCGCCGCCTTGCGCATCGTTCTGCCAGCGCACGGCGACATCCCTCAGTTTCGGCTCCGCCGCCGAGCGAAGAGCGGACAGCAGCTCGGCCGGGGTCACGCGGTCGTTCAGCGGCAGATCGCCCCGGGCGAACACCAGCATGTCGCGAACCTGGTGCTCCAGCTCGTGCAGGCGCGCTTTCAGACTGCCGGCGAAACGTTGCTGCTGTTGCTCGCTCAGGCCACCTTGCTCAAGGTGGCTTGCATACAGCAGCGCGGTGGAAAGCGGTGTGCGAATCTGATGGGCTAGCGATGCCACCATTCGCCCCAGGGACGACAAGCGCTCATGGCGCGCCAACTGATCCTGCAGACGCCGGGTTTCGGTAAGGTCGGTCAACAGCACCAACTGGCCGGGCTCGCCGCTGAGAGAACGAGTAGCGATCGACAGACGGCGGCCGTTGCGCAGGGAAATCTCATGGCCATCATCCTTGCGCGGGGCGAAACTGCGGACGATGACGTCGCGCCAGTTGACACCCACCAGGGGCTCACCCAGAAGCTCCAAGGCCACAGGATTGGCGTCGCGCACCACCCCTTGGCCATCGATGACGATCACGCCGCCCGGAAGCAGGTCGAGCACGTTTCGCAGCCGTTGCGCGAGCCGCTCCTTCTCCTCGAGCTCGTGGCGACGCTGCGCCCCCGCCTCGGCGAGCTGGTCCCGGAGCTCAGCGACGTGTGCCTGCAGAAGCCCCTCGGACTCGCCCAGCTGTCCGGCAAGCTTTCGAAAACGTTCGAGCGAGCCTGTGAGGTCCACCGCATTGGTGGGCTCAAAGGACGCTATGGACGGCCTGGTGACGAAATTCACTGATTCACTTGCGCCTGTCAAAAGATGGTCGGTGAAGTGAAACCAGCAAGGTTCATGCCCGGCGGCGTCATCCGCTGATGCGTCCCAGAAACGCAAAAGGCCACCCGAAGGTGGCCTTTGTCCTGCACGAATACTACTCGCCCAGTTCGTCGTCGCGGCGGTTCATTCCATATTTGCGCATTTTCTCCACCAGCGTGGTCCGCCGGATGCGCAGCCGCTCCGCGGCACGGGCAACCACACCACCGGCGTCTTCGAGCGCCTGATGGATCAGCCCCTGCTCAAGGTTGCCGAGGTACTCCTTCAGGTCCAGCCCCTCGACAGGGAGCATGGCCTGGGCCTCAGGCACCACCACCGGCGCGCTGATGGCGGCACGCTCTTCCATCTCGTCATGCAGACTGGTCGCGTACTGCTCGTCGTCATCATCAACGTGCCGGAACTTCTTCGGCAGCTCCATTACACCGATCACACCGTAAGGATGCATGATCGCCATGCGTTCGACGAGGTTGGCCAATTCGCGAACGTTACCTGGCCAGTCGTGCCGGCAGAGCGACATGATGGCAGCCGAGTTGAACCTGATGGAGCCGCGCTTCTCGTGCTCCATGCGCGAGATCAGCTCGTTCATCAGCAGTGGAATGTCTTCCACACGCTCGCGCAGCGGCGCCATTTCGATCGGGAAGACGTTCAGGCGATAGTAGAGGTCCTCACGGAAGGTCCCCTCTTCGATCATCTTTTCCAGATCCTTGTGGGTCGCGGCAATGATCCGAACATCGGCATTCTGCGTGCGGTTGCTGCCGACGCGCTCGAATGTGCGCTCCTGCAGTACACGAAGAAGCTTGACCTGCATGGGTAACGGCATGTCGCCGATTTCGTCGAGGAACAGCGTACCGCCCTCGGCCAGCTCGAAGCGCCCTGCCCGCGCGGTGATCGCGCCGGTAAAGGCGCCTTTTTCGTGTCCGAACAGTTCGCTTTCCAGCAATTCTGCCGGGATAGCACCGCAATTGACTGGAACGAACGGCCCTTGGCGCCGCTTGGAATGGTAGTGGAGGTTACGCGCGACCACCTCCTTGCCGGTACCGGATTCGCCGAGGATCAGCACGCTGGCCTCCGTATCGGCGACCTGCTCCATCATCTGACGGACATGCTGCACCGCTCGGCTGGTGCCAACCAGGCTGCGGAAAAGATTGGGTTCGCGCTGCCGGCCGCGCGTCTTGGACTCGTACATTTCGCGGTAGATCTGCGCACGGTGCAGCGAGTCGAGCAGCTTGTTGTAGCTGGGCGGCATTTCCAGGCTGGTGAGGACCCGGCGTCGAATCTCCTCGGGCCAGTCGGCCGGTGCCGGCTCGCCAATCAGCATCAACGGGACGTTCTCATCCCATTTGCTCATCTGCTTGATGAGTTCAATGGCGCCACCCCTGGTGGTCACATCCCCCAGCATGACGCCATTCACGACTCGACTGGACTCGAGGCCGGCGACAGCGTCCTGCCATTCACTGCTGGAGCAAGCCAGATGATCCTCACTGAGAAAATTCAGAATGACCGTCAAATCCCGCCGACGGTCACGATCATCATCTATCAACAAAATCTTGGTTTCACGCCACATCTTGTTTATAGGGCTCTTTAGAGGCTGAAAGAAAGCCTGCGCTCGCATCCATGGAAATAAAGGCGATCACACTTCATGGCAGATGAAACGTAGATTAATGAAAAAATGAACTGAGTCAAATTTATGGCGTGAATTAACGACCAAAGAACGAGCCGAAAATCAGAGTGTTGTGAAACGCCCAGCAGCTCAACCGGTCAGTTGCGCGCAAGATCGTGGACAAGATAGGGATTTACCAAGCAGTACGCGTCAAACAGATGACCGCCAGTGCGGCACTGGCGACATAATGCCACACACTTTGTAATGATAAAAAGCGAGAGGTCGTGACTAGCCCATGGTGAGCCGAGGACGGTCGGGAACGGTGCACACAAGCATGTTGCGTTCGGCATTCAACCGAACAGCTGGTAGACCTTGGCGCCCTGCTGCGACTGATTGAGCTGACGCAGTTCGCCTGCCACCCTGGCCTGTTCGATCTGGCAGGTCATGACCAGTTCGCGATAGAGATCGAGCAGCTCCTGCAAACGTTGCCGGACAGCTCCATCATCACGCTGATGTTCGCGCATCGCCTCATCGACAGCGCTGCGGCACTCGCGGTCGAGCATGCCGATGGCCGACCAATCCTGCTGCGTCAGCGCGTCGCGCAGTGCGGTGCCGGTTTCTTCTAGGCGCTTGACGGAAGCATTCATGTTCGACTCCGGGGCCTGAGCCCGATGCGGCGGTCTTGCCGAGCCAGCGGATACGTTGCAAAGCAACGGTGCTGAATCGTTATCGGCAATCGACGCTCAGCCTTTAGACCGAACGGCAAAAAGACTGCCTCGGCGTGCAGCTCAGTAGCGTTCGCGCAACCCCGGCGGCACGCTGGGCGGTGCAACCGGTTCCCAAGGGCCATCCGGGCGCGCCGCGCAGAACCAGTCGCCATCCCAGCGATAGTAAAGGCGCTCGCGATAGTACAGCTCGCGCCCCTCCACCACATAGACACCCAGGCGATTGTCCCAATGAGCCGCCACGTGCGGCGGCGGCGCGTAACGCGGATGGCTTCTCTGCGTGGCTGGAGCCCTGGGTGCCGGTGGCGCCTTGATAGGCGGTGGCGCGATGACCGGACCGGAGGGCTCCGGTGCCCGCGGAACCGGTGCAGGTGCCGGTGCCTGCGGTGCGGAATCGTACGGATTCCCAGCACAGGCGCCGAGCAACAGCGTCAGACCAATCAGCGCGGCCCGCAGAACAATGCGCGCGGGAGCAAACGGGTTCGCTGTTGGCTTCAGGTTCATCTCCACCTCTACTGGGATCAGGGCGCCTCGGCGCGATCGATCGTCAACCGCACGGCGTTTTTATCACCGCGAGTCTCGAGCGCCTCGCTTTGACCCATCCACTCACCCTTTGTTGCGTCACCCGTACGAGAAACCCGCGCCATTACCGTCACCTGCTCGACGCTGGAGATCTTGAGGGACGGCACCATCGCATCGGCGTCGCTCAGCGTGACGGTCGCCGGAAGATCACCGACCGTCAGGCGCTTGGCCGCCAGCGGAACCGGCGGTCCGTTCACTGCCCGGGCAAAAACGAAAACACTGTCCTCGGGCGATACCGTTTCCGCCACCTTCGGATCCAGCTGCACCTGGATTTGCAGCGCAGCGGCCTGCGTGCTCGCCGCAGCCGGAGCCTCGCCTGCTGCAGCGTTGCCGGAACCGCCATCGACCTGCTGCCTGGCGCGTTCGATGCCGCCGCGGATGGCTTCGCGAGAAGGATCGTTCTCGGGCAACGCAGCCACCAGCTGCTCCCAGAAGCGCACGGCATCCTGATAGCGACCTTCCTCGTATGCCGCGATGCCGAGCAGGCCGAGACTGGTCAGTTCCTGCGGATCGGCCTGCAGCGCCTCATCGGTAAGCGCCTGCAGCTGTTCGGACCACTGCCGATCGCCGGCGAAGTATTGCGCCTGAGCCCACTGGCCAAGCAGTTCGGGCTGGCGTCCGGCAAGCTCTACCACGCGCGCAAATGCCTTGGCCGCATCGGCCGGGCGCTCCTGATTCATGTAGGTGCGCCCGAGGAAGTACCAGGCTTCGGCCGAGTCAGGCTGCTCCTTCACGGCCTGCTCAAGATGAGCCGTCATTTCCTCGACGGTGCGTGGCTGTTCCGAGAACTGACGAGCCATCTGCACCTTGTCGCTGGCACCCCAGTGCATGTACAGCCCATAGCCCACCAGGGGCACCAGCACGGCTGCGATAAGCGGCACGCTACGACCCAACTTGGCGATTTTGGGGCTGTCGCTGTTTTCGGTGTCTTCCAACAACTCGCGCGCCGCGTCCGCACGCCCCGCCTCGAGCTGGGCATCGCTCAGTGTTCCCGCCGCGTGCTGGGCGGTGAGTTCAGCCAGGCGCTCCTCGTAGAGCGCAACGTTGAGCGCCGTACGGTCTTCTTCGGCCTGGGCACGACGACCACGCAGGATGGGGAGCAGCAGGAAGGCCAGCGCCACCAGCAGCAGAGCGCTGGCGGCTATCCAGAAATCGGTCATGAGTCTTTTTTATCCAGCAGCTTGGCGAGACGCTCGCGCTCGGTCTCGGAAAGGGTGTTCGATGCAGGCGCCTTCTCGACGCGGCGGCGACGTACCAGGATCACGGCCAGTACACCAAAGCCCAGCACCAGCAGGCCCGCCGGGCCGTACCAGAGCAGCAGGGTCTTCGCATTCACCGGCGGGTTGTAACGAACGAAGTCGCCATAACGGTCCACCAGGTAATCGACGATCTGGTCGTTGCTCCGCCCCTCCTCCAGCATGCGGAAGATTTCCTGGCGCAGATCCATCGCGATGGGCGCGTTGGAATCGGCGATGTTCTGATTCTGGCACTTCGGACAACGCAGCTCTTCGGTCAACGTCCGGTAGCGCTCGCGTTCGGCCTCATCGCGAAACTCGTAGGTGTCGATCGCTGCCTGGGCCGTGGAAACCAGGAACAGCCCCAGCAGCGCAGCGTGGATCAATCGGTTCATTCGTCCACCAACTCCTGATAGAGCGCTGCGAGCTGCTCGCGCCAGACACGATCATCGATCACGCCGACGAACTTGTGACGGATGACGCCCTGCTTGTCGACCAGGAAGGTCTCGGGCGCGCCATATACGCCCAGGTCCAGGCCCAGGCTGCCGCGCTCGTCACGAATGTTCAGCTGGTAGGGATCGTGAAATTCCTTCAGCCATTTCTGCGCCGCTGCGTTGTCATCCTTGTAGTTGACGCCATGGATGACCACGCCCTGCGCGGCCAGGCGATTGAGTACCGGGTGTTCGACCTTGCAGGCAACACACCAGGTTGCCCAGACGTTGACCAGTGCGGGTTTGCCCTTGAGATCTGCGTCGGTGATCAGGCGCTGCTCATCTTCCACCGAGGGCAGCGAGAACGCGGGCAGCGGCTTGCCGATCAGCGCCGAAGGCAGCTCGGACGGATCGAGAAAAAGCCCCCGGTAGAGGAACACTGCCACCACCAGAAAGATCGCCAGTGGCAGCAACATCAGCAGTCTTTTCACATCAGGCTCCTTGCGCCGCCATACCCAATGCTTCGCGCACGCGGGTCTTTACCTTGACACGATAACGACGATCACTGGCGGCCAGGGCACCGCCCAGACCCATCATCAGCGCACCCAACCAGATCCATCGCACGAACGGCTTGATATGCACGCGCACCGCCCAGGCACCGGCGCCCAGCGGCTCGCCGAGGGCCACATAGAGGTCGCGAGTGAAGCCGGCGTCGATGCCCGCCTCGGTCATCGGCATCTGCTGCACGGTGTACAGGCGCTTCTCCGGATGCAGGGTGGCGATCTGCTTTTCATCGTCGAAAACCCGGATGGTGGCCTTGTCCGAGGTGAAGTTCGGCCCCTCGTGGTGCACCGTCCCCTCGAAGACGAACTCGTAGCCACCCAGCGAGAGCGACTCGCCCGGCGCCAGGCGCAGGTCACGCTCGGAGCTCTGATGGCTGGTCAACACCACACCGATCGCACAGACAGCGAGGCCCAGGTGCGCAAGGTGCATGCCCCAATAACTCGGTGCAAGGCTCCGTGCCCCCTTCAACAGGCCCTTGTGACGGGTCTTGTCGAGCAGATCGCGGACGCTGGCGATGACGACCCATGCCGCCAGCAGGGATACCGCCAGCACAGCCCAGTTGAAGTCACCGAACAGCAGCGAGCCGAGCCCGCCGAGTACCACGCTGGTAATCAGCACCGGCGTGAGCATGCCGAGCAACCACTTCACCGGCGTGTCCTTCCAACGCACCATGATCCCGACACCCAGCGTAAGCATCAGCGCGGCCATCAACGGAACGAACATGGCGTTGAAGTACGGCGGCCCCACCGACAGCTTGGCACCAGACAGGGCATCCAGCAGCAGCGGATACAGCGTACCCAGCAGGATCATCGCGGTCGCCACGACAAGCAGCAGGTTGTTGACCAGCAATAGGGTTTCGCGCGACCACAGGCCGAAGCCGACCTGACTCTTGACCACCGGCGCGCGCAGGGCGAACAGGGTCAGCGAGCCACCGACCACCATCAGCAGGAACACCAGGATGAACACGCCGCGCTCGGGATCGGTAGCGAAGGCGTGAACGGAAGTGAGTACACCGGAACGGACGAGGAAGGTGCCGAGCAGGCTCAACGAAAAGGCCGCGATCGCCAGCAGCACCGTCCAGCTCTTGAAGACGCCGCGTTTCTCCGTAACGGCCAGCGAGTGGATCAACGCGGTACCGACCAGCCAGGGCATGAACGAGGCATTTTCCACCGGGTCCCAGAACCACCAGCCACCCCAGCCGAGCTCGTAATAGGCCCACCAGGAACCCAGCGCGATGCCCAGACCGAGGAACGCCCAGGCCACCAGCGTCCATGGACGGGACCAGCGCGCCCAGGCGGCATCAAGACGCCCGCCGAGCAGCGCGGCGATAGCGAAGGCGAAGGCAACCGAGAAACCGACGTACCCCATGTAGAGCATCGGGGGATGCACGATCAGACCGAAGTCCTGCAGTAGCGGGTTGAGGTCCCGGCCATCCATCGGCACCTGCGGCAGCAACCGCTCGAACGGATTGGAGGTGACGATCAGGAACAGCAGGAAACCGATACTGATCAGGCCCATCACACCGAGCACGCGCGCCAACATGTCTTCCGGCAGCTGACGGGAGAAGATCGCCACCGCGAAGGTCCAGCCGGCGAGAATGAAGGCCCACAGCAGCAGCGAACCTTCGTGGGCACCCCACACGGCACTGAACTTGTAGTACCAGGGCAAGGCGCTGTTGGAGTTGTGCGCCACATAGGCGACGGAGAAATCGTCGACCATGAAGGCGTAGGTCAGGCAGGCAAAGGAGAAACCGAGAAACGCGAACTGCCCCCAGGCCGCCGGCTGCGCCAGGCCCATCCATTGCCGGTCACCGCGCCAGGCACCGATCAGCGGCAGCGTGGCCTGGACCACGGCCAGGCACAGGGCCAGAATCATTGCCAGATGGCCGAGCTCCGGAATCATTTCGCGTACTCCTGCTTGCCGCCCTCGTAATGCTTCATCATGCCGCTCTTCTCCAGCGCCTGGGTCACTTCCGGCGGCATGTAGTTCTCATCGTGCTTGGCCAGGACCTCGTCGGCGACCAGCACGCCGTCGGCGTTGACCCGGCCCAGTGCGACGATACCCTGCCCTTCACGGAACAGATCCGGGAGGATGCCTTGATAGGTGATGGTGATCGCCTGGGCGCCATCGGTGACACGGAAGGCGACGCTGAGCGAATCGTTGGTGCGCTTGACCGAACCCTCTTCCACCAGCCCGCCTGCGCGGATTCGGGTGCCCTCCGGCGCTTCGCCGGCAGCGATCTGGGACGGCGTGTAGAACAGGTTGATGTTCTGTTGCAGGGCGGACAACGCCAGCGCCACGGCGATACCGACACCGGCGAGAATAGCCAGGACGATGAAAAGACGCTTCTTGCGCACCGGATTCACTTCGACTCCTCCCGGCGCAAACGACGCGCCTCATCTTGCAGGTAACGCCGACGCGCCAGTACGGGCAGCGCAACGTTGAGAATCAGCACCGCCAGGCTGATGCCGTATGCGGTCCAGACGTACACGCCATGATTGCCCATGGCGATGAAATCCGCGAAGGATGAAAAGTTCACGAGTTGTTTCCTACCAGAGCCTTGACCTCATTCTTCACCCAACTGGCGCGCGACTCGCGGCGCAGCACTTCCAGGCGCATGCGCATCAGCAGCACCACGGTGAAGAAGCAGTAGAAGCCGATCACCATCACCAGCAGCGGCAGCCACATCTCCATCGGCATGGCCGGTTTCTCGGTCACCTTGAAGGTCGCTGGCTGGTGCAGCGTGTTCCACCACTCCACCGAGTACTTGATGATCGGGATATTCACTACGCCGACGATCGCCAGCACCGCACAGGCCTTGGCCGCGCTGTCACGGTTACTGATTGCCTGGCCCAGCGCAATGATGCCGAAGTACAGGAACAGTAGGATCAGCATCGAGGTCAGCCGCGCGTCCCACACCCACCAGGCGCCCCAGGTCGGTTTGCCCCAGACCGCGCCGGTGAGCAGTGCGATGAAAGTCATCCACGCGCCGATCGGCGCCGCCTGCTGCAGCGCCACGTCAGCCAGCTTCATCTTCCAGACCAGCCCCACCACGCCGGCAACGGCGAGCATCACGTAGATGGACTGGGCCAGAAATGCGGCGGGGACATGAATGTAGATGATCCGGAAGCTGTTGCCCTGCTGGTAGTCCTCGGGAGCGAACGCCAGGCCCCAGACCACGCCGACGCTGACCAGCAACACGGCTGCCCAGGCCAGCCAGGGCAACCAGCGCCCGCTGATCTCGTAGAACCACTTCGGTGAGCCCAGCTTGTGAAACCATGTCCAGTTCATCGGATGACTCGTCGTCCAGCGAGGCCCTGATGGATCAGGCCTCGAAATTCGTTACATCGACCGGCACATGCCGGCCATCTGGTATCGCTATTCGCCGACGCTGATCTTCAGCCCGGCCGCTATCGCAAAGGGTGCAAGAGTAACGGCCAGCGCGGTCAGGCTGGCCAGCCAGAGCAGGTGTCCGACCGCCGGCAGGCCTTGCAGCGCCGCCTGCAGTGCACCACTGCCAAGGATCAGTACCGGGATGTAGAGCGGCAGGATCAACAGCGCCAGCAGCAAACCGCCGCGCTTGAGCCCAACCGTAAGCGCCGCACCGACCGCACCGAGCAGGCTGAGGATCGGCGTTCCCAGCAGCAGCGATACCAGCAACACCGGGATGGTCCCAATCGGGAGGCCGAGCATCAACCCCAGCAGGGGCGCCAGCAAGACCAACGCCAAGCCGGAAAATGCCCAGTGTGCCAGCACCTTGGCGAGCACCAGAAGCGCGAGCGGGTGCGGCGAAACGACCCACTGCTCCAGGGAACCATCCTCGAAATCGCTGCGGAACAGGCCATCCAGTGAAAGCAGAACCGCAAGCAGCGCGGCAACCCAGACCAGTCCCGGCGAAATCGTCTGCAGCAATTGCGTTTCCGGCCCGACCGCCAGAGGAAACAGCGCGATGACGATGGCGAAGAAGACTAGCGGGTTGGCCAGTTCGGCTGGGCGGCGGAACAACAGGCGAGTCTCGCGCGCCAGCAGGAGAGTGAAGACGCTGCTCATGCGGCCCGCTGCCCCAGATCCAGCTCACGATAGCCGATAGGCTTCTCCGTCAGGCTGTGGTGGGTGGTCAGCACGACCAGCCCGCCCTGCTCGCAATGGGCTGCCAGATGCCGTTCCAACTGCGCCACGCCATGCTTGTCGAGCGCGGTGAAGGGTTCATCGAGGATCCACAAGGGCGGCGGCGAGAGATACAACCGTGCCAGGCCGACGCGACGCTGCTGACCGGCGGACAGGGTGTGACAGGGCACGTCTTCGAAGCCCCGCAGTCCTACCTCGGCAAGGGCTTGCCAGATCGCGTCGCGGCCCGCGGGTTGATGCAGAGCGCAGAGCCAGGTGAGATTTTCTTCCGCAGTCAGCAGCCCCTTGATTCCGGCTGCATGACCGATCCACAACAGGTTGCGCGCCAATTCGCCACGCTGGGCATCCAGCGGCTGCCCCTGGAGCCGCACCTCGCCGGAGGTCGGCTGCATCAACCCGGAAAGCAGGCGTAGCAGGCTGGTCTTGCCGCTGCCGTTGGGGCCCGATATCTGCAGCATCTCGCCGCGCTCGAGACGGAGATCGAGCTTGTCGAATAACAGCCGCCAATCCCGCTCGCAGGCGAGCGCTACAGCTTCGAGAAAGGGAGTTGACACGGCTGGCGACACCTCAAGATGAAAAAGGCCCGGCCGCTATACTCAGGCATCAGGGCCAGGCGGGCGGAATTATACATGGCAACCCCAGGTGCCGAGGGCCGCAAACGCGAAAGGTTGTAAGAGCATTTGAGGAAAGATGACCGAGATCAAGAGTACCACTGCCCTGCCCCCGACCAGCGCGACACGTCCGGCTGTAGCGGCACAGGATCTCGCCCTCAAGGTGCTGCAGCCGATGCAGAACCTGCTGGCAGCTGGCGAGCAGATCGAAGCCGAAGTGGTCAGCATCCGGGAGGCCGCCGAAGCGTTCCGCCTGGTGTTGCGCCTGACCATGGGCAGCGGACGCCAGGCCACGGTAGAAGTCAGCAGCAACAAACCCGCCGCGCCCGGCACGGCGCTGGTCGTCACCGCATTGTCCGATACCCGTCTGCTGGCCACGCCGCAAGCGGCCGGACGCCAGCCGGCCTCGATGATCGATCTGCAGCAGCTTCCGGTAGGCAGCGTGATCCAGGGCCGCGTCGTGGCGACCAGCCAGCAGCGCACGGAGGACGGGCAAACGTCTTTCAAGATCGTTGTCAGCCTGCTCAACTCACCCGTTGCCGGGCAGAAACTCAGCATCGAATCGGCCAACCCGCTGGCGCTCGGCAGTCTTTTGACGGCGCAGGTGAAGGACAGCCAGTCCCTGGCGTTTCTGCCACTGAGCGGTCGGCTCGATCAACTGCATGTCGGTGAGCAACTGGGCGCGCAGCAGAACCGACAGGCTTCGCTGGAAGGATTGTTCAGGGCGCTGCAGGGCGCGCCGGGCGCGCTCCCGGAAGGGCTGCGCGGCGCGGCGGAGAAGCTGCTCGGGCTGATCCCGGAGATGCAGCAGCTGGGCGACGCCAAGGCGCTGGCAGCAGCGCTGGCTCGGAGCGGCGTGTTCCTGGAGGCCCGCCTGCTTGCCGGCCATACCGATGGACTGCAAGGCGACCTCAAGGCCGGACTGCTGCGCCTGCTGGCGCAGATGCCCAATCTGCCGGGTAGTACGCCATTGGGGGGAGCGCAGGCCGGCGCCATCGGCCAGGCACTGCCTGCCTTCGCGCGGCAAGCGCTGGGCTCGCTGGCGCAGAACAGTCCGCGTCAGCTCGCGCTCGGCTTTCCGCTGCCGGCCAGGTTACCGCCCGGTCTCGAGGAAGAAGCCGATCTGGAAATGCTGCTCAAGCTCGCTGCCGCTGCCGTATCGAGGCTCCAGACCCACCAGCTTTCCAGCCTGGCGCAGACACAGGTCGGGCCCGACGGCATTATGGTCACCACCTGGCAGCTGGAATTGCCGATGCGGGACCACCGCGACATCGTGCCACTGCAGATCAAGCTGCAGCGCGAAGACCAGCCGAAACGACAGGAAAAGGAGCGCGGCGATCCGCTGTGGAAGATCGAACTGGCGTTCGACGTTGCTCCGCTCGGCCCGTTGCAGGTTCAGGCCCAATTGACGCGCGGAACGCTGTCCAGCCAGCTCTGGGCCGAGCGCAGCGCCACTGCCCAGCTGGTCGCCAAGGAACTAGCTCATCTGCGCGAGCGCTTGCAGGCGGCCGGGCTGAGCGTAGGCGAATTGAGCTGCCGCCAGGGCACACCGCCGCAGGGCCCCAGCACCACGCTGGAACAACGTTTCGTGGACGAAAAAGCATGACAGACAAGCAGCCGCGCCAAGCCATCGCCCTGAGCTACGACGGCGTCAACGCGCCGAGCCTCAGCGCCAAGGGTGACGATGAGTTGGCCGAGGCGATTCTTGCGATCGCTCGGGAACATGAGGTGCCGATCTACGAGAACGCCGACCTAGTAAAACTGCTGGCGAGACTGGAGCTGGGCGACGAGATTCCCGAGGCCCTGTACCGGACCATCGCCGAGATCATCGCGTTCGCCTGGTACCTCAAGGGCAAGTGCCCACCCGGTTTTCAGGCAGCGTCCGACTCCGGTTCTGCGGCGAATCTGCCGCTGCTCAGTGGGCCTGGGCATTGAGCGTGGCGGCCGCCCGGTCTTCTCCGGTGACCTGCGGGAAATCGTGCAACTGCCAGGCAAAATAGCCCGAGCGGAAGTAGAACACCCGCGTGTAGCCCCAGCTGACAGCCATGCGCGCCGCTTCCGCGCTGCGCGGGCAGACTTCGCTGTCGCAGTAGATCACCAGCGGCAGCTCGCGGGGCCAATCCGGCCCGGCCAGGCTCACGAAGTCACTGGCGAGATCGAAATGTACGGCGCCTTCCACATGTCCCCACAGCCATTCCCGATCAGCACGGACGTCAATGAACACTGCGCCCAGCTCGTGCAGTCGCTTGGCCTGAAAGACGTTGACGGTCATCGCCCCGTCGACATTGTCCGGGGCCTCGGCAGCATGCGCGCCAAACGAAACCACGACCAACAGCACAACCAGTATGCGCCGCATCTTTGCCCTCCTCGTCCCAGGCCGGGACATGGATGCGCTCAGCTAAGCCAAGCCGATACGGTGTTGGAATATGGGGGATTCAGGAGGTTCCGATCAGGCCGACGAGGGGCTCGATCAGCCGGGATCAGGGCTTCTGACGGGCCTTGTGCAGCTTGCTCATCAGCTCGGCTTCGGACTGCGACAGCCCACAGGACTGGGTCAGGTCGTCGATGCTGGCGCCCATGCCGACCAGCTTGGCGGCCTGGGACAGCGCGAAGTTGTTGGGATCGCGCTGCTCCAGCTGAGTGAGCTTGTCCGGCAACGGGGCAACGGTACGGCTCAGTTCGCGTAGCTCGTCGCCCATGCGCAGGCTGCCCTCCAGATAGGCATCCAGACGGCTGCTCAGCTCCTTGATTCGCTTGTCCCTGCTGGCGTCACGCTGCTGCTGTTGCTCGGCCAGCAGGCGCTGCCGTCTGAGCAGCCACAGGCAGAACCCCAGCAGCCCCAGACAGCAGAAGGCCAGCGCAACCAGCGATGCGACCAGCGACGCGATCAGCATGTATCAGATGCTCTCAAGCTCGGCCCATTCTTCTTCGCTCATCATCTTGTCGAGTTCGACCAGAATCAGCAGCTCGCCGTTCTTGTTGCAAACGCCCTGAATGAACTTGGCGGATTCGTCGTTGCCCACGTTCGGCGCGGTTTCGATCTCGGACTGGCGGAGGTAGACCACCTCGGCAACGCTATCGACCATGATGCCGATGACCTGGCGGTCGGCTTCGATGATCACGATGCGGGTGTTGTCCGACACCGGCGCCGGCTCCAGACCGAAGCGCTGGCGGGTATCGATGACCGTGACCACGTTGCCGCGCAGGTTGATGATGCCCAGCACATAGCTAGGTGCACCCGGCACCGGAGCGATCTCGGTATAGCGCAACACTTCCTGAACCTGCATCACGTTGATGCCATACGTCTCGTTGTCCAGACGGAAGGTCACCCATTGCAGAACAGGATCTTCGGAACCCTGCGCAGACGTCATCTTCATAGTCCCACCTTCTCTAGTTACCGCTTTGGCGGTCGATTCTATCGTGGGGCCGCGCAAAGCACGGCCCCCTCGTTGGTTGTGTCAATGTGTTTTCGGCTTCGCCGCGTCGTGCATATGCTTGACCGCACCGCTGGCAATCAGCTCGGCCAGCGCAGTCACGTCGACCAGTGCGCACATGTGTTCGATCACCGTGCCGGCCAGCCAGGGGCGCTGATGACGCTGGGTGCGCCACTTCACCTCGCTAGGGTCCAGACGAATCGAGCGGCTCACCTGGTGCACCGCCAGCCCCCACTCGTAGCCCTGGACAGAGATCACGTACTGCAGGCCCTCACGAAAATCGTCGCGATAACGGTCCGGCATCACCCAACGCGCGGTATCCAGCACTTTGAGATTGCCCGCCTGGCTCGGCAGTATGCCAAGAAACCAGCTTGGCTGACCGAACAGCGGAGTCAGTTCCTGCCCTGCCAGCGGATAGATGGAACCCAGACACACCAGCGGTACCGCCAGCGTCAGCCCGGCGACATCGAATAGCAGGCACTCGAAGGGCTCATCACCCCAACCCGGATGTGCTTGTGCCGGAACCTCCAGCGGTTCGCTGGCAGGCGGCGGTGCCACCAGCACTTCTACGACCGGTTCGGGGGCCGCTGGCGCCGCTACTGCTTCGGCAACGACCAGGGGCGGAGCGACAGGAGCCGTCTCGGGGACGGCAACCGGCGGCGCGGACGGCACGATTTCCAGCCGCGGAGGTTGGCTTTGCCGGATATCGCGCAGCTGCTCCTCGAGCACCGCGGCCTTGAATTCATCCTGACTGACCGAATCCGCCAGCTCGATGGCAGCATCCTGCAGCAGCCCATCGAGATAGGACTGCAGCGCCTGCTGGGATCGGGTTTCGGTGAGAACGGTGCGGTTCATGGAGCGAACTCGTGATGAGAATCTGAACAGGCTATCGGCCATGTGCGCGACAAACTTGAGCCATCAGCCGCCGAGCGGCATGCCATTCATGCCACCTGCGGTGAGGCTTGCGACGCCAGCAGATGCTTGAGCAGGGCACGATAGGCAATCACCGCCCGGCTGGCCGGGTCGAACTGCGACGGCGTCAGGCCGGCACGGCTGGCATCGCGCAGGCGAGTATCGACCGGGATGAAGGCCGGCCACAGGTGATCGGCATAACCGGCACGCAGCACCTTGAGCGTGTTCATCGACGCCTGGGTCCGGCGATCGAACAGCGTCGGCACGATGGTGTACGGCAGCGCCTGCTTGCGCGACCGGTTGATCATCGCCAGCGTGCTGACCATCCGCTCCAGCCCCTTCATCGCCAGGAACTCGGTCTGTACCGGAATCACCAGCTGCTGGCTCGCCGCCAGGGCATTGACCATCAGCACGCCAAGCAGTGGCGGACTGTCGATGATCGCGTAATCGAAATCCTGCCAGAGCTGGGAAAGACTCTTGGCGATCACCAGCCCGAGACCGTTCTGCCCCGGGGACTGGCGCTCCAGTGTCGCCAGCACGGTGCTCGACGGCATCAGCGAGATGCGCTCGTGGCTGGTGGCCAGCAGTAACTGCCAGGGCAGCCCCTCCGGAACGGTCCCCTGATGCTGGAACAGGTCGAACACGCTGTGCTCCAGATTGTCGGGATCGTGGCCGAAATAGCTGGTCATCGAACCATGCGGGTCCAGATCCAGCACCACGACCCGTTTACCGGAGTCGGCCAGCAGACCTGCCAGCGCGACCGACGTGGTGGTCTTGCCCACTCCACCCTTTTGATTGGCTACAGCCCAGACTCTCATTGCTTATCCACCCGGCGAATGGACCGGAACGGCTCCGCCTGAAAATGGCAGAGCGACGGTGTTTTGACGACTGCGCCCGGAAGCGCTTACATGGACCCGGCTGGTGCAGATTGTGTGCCAGCACGACGCAAGGCTTCGTTCGGCCGGGCGTTGCCGCTGCCTACGCCGGTCACGCTGCGCCGCACATCGAGATTGCGCGACACTACCAGCACCACACGGCGATTCCGCGCCCGTCCCTCGGCAGTCGCATTGTCCGCCACAGGCTGAAACTCACCATACCCCACCGCGGCCAACCTGGACGGATTGACGCCCTGCGCCGCCAGCATTCGAACCACGCTGCCGGCACGCGCGGCAGACAGCTCCCAGTTGGTCGGAAACTTGTCGGTACTGATGGGCAGATTGTCGGTGAAGCCTTCGACGTGGACCGGGTTGTCGAACGGAGCCAGAATTCCGGCAACCTTGTCGATCAGCTGGAACGCCTGATCGTTGGGCAACGCATCGCCGCTGGGAAACAGCAGGCTGGAGCTGAGCTCTATCTCGATCCACAGCTCGTTGCCCCGAATCGTCAGCTGGTCATTGGCGATCAGCTCGCCGAATGTCTCACGCATGCTCTGTGCGATGCGCTCCAGCGGATCGAGTGTCGGCTCCCCGGAGCCGGGACCGGTGAGATCCTCGACCTGCGAAACGTCTGGCTCGGTGGTGCGCGGTCGCTCTTCACCGATGGGAATGGGCTTGACCGAGCGGTCGACCTGGTTGAACACGCCGACCAGCGAATCGGAGAGGATCTTGTACTTGCCTTCGTTGATCGAGGAAATGGAATACATCACCACGAAAAAGGCGAACAGCAAGGTGATGAAGTCAGCATACGAGACCAGCCAACGTTCGTGGTTCTCGTGCTCTTCCGGCGCTCTGCGTCTGGCCATGGCGCTCAGTCCATGAAGCCTTGCAGCTTCATCTCGATGGAGCGCGGGTTCTCACCCTCGGCGATCGACAGGACCCCCTCCAGCAGCATTTCGCGGTAGGCCGTCTGCCGCTGGACGATGCTCTTGAGCTTGTTGCCGACCGGCAACACCAGCAGGTTGGCAAAGGCGACGCCATAGATGGTGGCAACGAACGCCACGGCGATGCCGCTGCCCAGCTGACTGGGATCGGCAAGGTTGCCCATCACATGGATCAGCCCCATCACCGCACCGATGATTCCGATGGTCGGCGAGTAGCCGCCCATGCTCTCGTAGACCTTGGCGGCACGCAGGTCGCGGCCCTCCTGGGTATAGAGATCAACCTCGAGAATGCTGCGGATCACCTCCGGCTCGGCGCCGTCGACCAGCAGTTGCAGGCCTTTGCGCGCGTACGGATCGGGCTCGGTCTCGGCGACGGGCTCGAGGCCGAGCAGCCCCTCCTTGCGTGCCGTGTTGCTCCAGGTGGTCACCATGAGAATGCCGCGCGCCAGATCGATGCGCGGCGGAAAGAAGATCCAGCGACCGATGCTCATCGCCCGCATGAACACCGCGATCGGCGTCTGCAGCAACACCGCGCCCAGCGTACCGCCCAACACGATCAATGCTGCCGGTCCGTTGAGCAACGCCGAGATATGGCCGCCCTCGAGAAAGTTGCCCCCGACGATGGCGACGAACGCAAGCAACAGCCCGATAAGGCTGAGTACGTCCATCAGATGCAGGCCTCGGCCAGATTGCGGCCGATGTCATCCAGACCGTACACGGCGTCGCTGAGGTTGGCCTTCACCACCGCCATCGGCATGCCGTAGATCACGCAGCTGGCTTCATCCTGCGCCCACACCTGGCTGCCGCTCTGCTTGAGCAGACGCGCGCCTTCACGGCCATCGGCGCCCATGCCGGTCAGCACCACCGCCAGCACCTTGTCGTGGAACGACTTGGCCGCCGAACCGAAGGTCACGTCGACACAGGGCTTGTAGTTCAGGCGATCATCGCCGGGCAGGATGCGCACGGCGCCGCGCCCGTCGATCATCATCTGTTTGCCGCCGGGTGCCAGCAATGCGAGCCCTGGGCGCAGCACATCGCCGTCCTCGGCCTCCTTGACGCGAATGCGGCAGAGCTTGTCCAGGCGATCGGCGAAGGCCTTGGTGAAAGCCGCCGGCATGTGCTGGATCAGCACGATCGGCGCGGGAAAGTTGGCCGGCAGCTGGGTCAGCACACGCTGCAGCGCCACCGGGCCACCGGTGGAAGTACCGATCGCCACCAGCTTGTAGGCCTTGCGCTTGGGCGCGGGAGAGCGGCTGGCCGCAGGCGCAGGCGTTGCCGCTGCGCTGCCCGCACGAGGCGCAGTCGAAGCGGGCAGCGCCGAAGCCGTGCCACGCGGTGAAGTCGAAGGCGTAGCAACGCTCGAAGAGCAGAAGGTGCTGTAGCGGCGGTTACTGCGCGAGACGGTATGCACCTTTTCGCACAGCAGCTGCTTGACCTTGTCCGGGTTGCGCGAGATGTCCTCGAAGTTCTTCGGCAGATAGTCCACCGCGCCGGCATCCAGCGCATCGAGGGTGACCCGCGCGCCTTCGTGCGTCAGCGAGGAAAACATCAGCACCGGCGTGGGACAGCGCTGCATGATCTGCCGGACCGCGGTGATGCCGTCCATCATCGGCATCTCGTAATCCATGGTGATGACGTCCGGCTTCAGCGCCAGCACCTGATCGATCGCCTCACGCCCGTTGGTGGCGGTGCCGACGACCTGGATATTGGGATCAGAGGAAAGGATTTCCGAGACACGCCGGCGAAAGAAACCGGAATCGTCGACGACCAGGACCTTGACTGCCATACATCACTCCTAGCGACAGCGCCGCACACAGGCGGCGTTGCCTGACCGAATCAAACCCTGCGCGCGTACCGCTTGAGCATGCTGGGCACATCGAGAATCAGAGCGATGCGGCCATCGCCGGTGATGGTCGCGCCGGACATGCCGGGCGTACCCTGCAGCATCTTGCCCAGCGGCTTGATGACCACCTCTTCCTGGCCAACCAGCTGATCGACGACGAAGCCGATGCTCTGGTTGCCGACGCTGAGAATCACCACGTGACCTTCGCGCTGCTCTTCCTGAGCGGCGTCATGGACCAGCCAGCGCTTGAGGTAGAACAACGGCAGCGCCTTGTCGCGCACGATCACCACTTCCTGACCGTCGACGACGTTGGTACGCGACAGGTCCAGGTGGAAGATCTCGTTGACGTTGACCAGCGGGAAGGCGAACGCCTGGTTGCCAAGCATCACCATCAGCGTCGGCATGATTGCCAGGGTCAGCGGCACCTTGATCACCACCTGCGAGCCCTGGCCCTTGGTGGAGAACACGTTGACCGTGCCGTTGAGCTGAGAAATCTTGGTCTTGACCACGTCCATGCCGACGCCGCGGCCGGACACGTCGGAAATCTCGGTCTTGGTCGAAAAGCCCGGCGCGAAGATCAGGTTGTAGCACTCCAGATCGCTCAGGCGGTCTGCGGCATCCTTCTCCAGCATGCCCTTTTCCACAGCCTTGGCACGCAGGATGTTGGCATCCATACCCTTGCCGTCATCACTGATGACCAGCAGGATATGGTCGCCTTCCTGCTCGGCGGACAGCACCACTCGACCGGTACGCGGCTTGCCGGCGGCCTCGCGCTCCTCCGGCATCTCGATACCGTGGTCGACGGCGTTGCGCACCAGGTGCACCAGCGGATCGGCCAGGGCCTCGACCAGGTTCTTGTCCAGGTCGGTTTCCTCGCCCACCAGCTCCAGGTTGATCTCTTTTTTCAGGCTGCGCGCCAGATCGCGAACCAGTCGCGGGAAGCGACCGAAGACTTTCTTGATCGGCTGCATGCGGGTCTTCATCACCGCGCTCTGCAGGTCGGCGGTGACCACGTCGAGGTTGGAAACGGCCTTGGCCATCGCCTCGTCGCCGCTATTGGAACCCAGGCGCACCAGGCGGTTACGGACCAGCACCAGTTCGCCGACCATGTTCATGATCTCGTCCAGGCGCGCGGTATCCACACGCACGGTCGTCTCGACTTCGGCCGGAGCCTTGTCCGCCGCGGCCGGTGCCGGAGCGGCCGCCTTGCTCGCTGCCGCGGCCGGCTTGGCTGGCGCAGCGGCACGTGCGGGCTCCGCCTTGGGTGCCGCCTTTGCCGGGGCTGCCGCAACGGGCTCGGCCGGGGACGCATCGGCGACCGCCGGCTCGAACTTGCCCTTGCCGTGCAGCTGATCGAGCAGCGCTTCGAACTCGTCGTCGGTTATTTCGTCGCCGGACGCCGCGGGCGCACTGTCCTTGGCGGACTCGGCGCCGGCCGCTTCGGCCGACGAGCCGGCGACCGAGCCGACTGGCTCGAACTTGCCCTTGCCGTGCAGCTGGTCGAGAAGTGCTTCGAATTCCTCATCGGTGATTTCATCACCGGTCTTTGCAGCGGCTGCATCCGGCGCAACAGGTACCGCAGGCGCTGCGGCGCTAGCCGGTGCCGAGAACTGGCCCTTGCCATGCAACTGATCGAGCAGCGACTCGAATTCGTCGTCGGTGATCTCGTCGGTGACGGGGCCGTGTTCGGCCTCGCTCGCAGCCGTCTCGCTCGCAGCCGGCTGGATGGCGTCGAGCAACTGCTCGAACTCGCTATCGGCGCCAGCGGGCTCGGCCTCAGGCTCGGCGACCACCTGCGGGGCAGCCGGAACGACTGGCGCTGCATCGGCGGAAGCGGGCTCGGCGAGGCGCGCAAGCGCAGCCAGCAGCTCGGGTGAGGCAGGCGTCGGCTCGACGCGTTCGCGGACCTGACTGAACATTTCGTTCACGGCGTCCAGCGCCTGCAGAACGACATCCATCAGTTCGGAATCGACGCGACGCTCACCCTTGCGCAGGATGTCGAAGACGTTTTCGGCGATATGGCAGCACTCCACCAGCTCATGAAGCTGAAGGAAGCCTGCACCGCCCTTGACCGTGTGGAACCCGCGAAAAATCGCATTGAGCAACGCCATGTCATCGGGGCTGCTTTCCAGCTCCACGAGTTGCTCGGACAATAGTTCGAGAATCTCGCCGGCCTCTACCAGGAAGTCCTGGAGGATTTCTTCATCGGCGTCGAAGCTCATATTCACTTCCCCTAAAAGCCCAGGCTTGAAAGCAGATCATCGACATCGTCCTGGCCGGAAACGACGTCTTCACGCATATCGGCATGCATCTGCGGACCTTCACCGTTGGAAGGCATTTTTTCTTGTTTTTTCTTCTCTTGCTCGGCGCGCATGGCATCGCGGTCGTGCTGGATGCCGGCAACGCGGTCCACCTGCCCCGCCATGAGGACGAGATTGAGCAGGTTGCTTTCAAGCTCGGTGATCAGTCGGGTCACCCGCTTGATCACCTGGCCGGTTAGATCCTGGAAGTCCTGGGCCAGCATGATCTCGCTGAGATTCTGCGAAAGCTGGCTGCCATCGTTCATGCTGCGCTGCAGGTACTGGTCGATGCGCTTGACCAGATCGCGGAACTGCTCGGCATTCATGTCACGGCGCATGAAGCGCTGCCAATCGGCCGTCAGGCTCTGGGCCTCGTAGCTGACATAGTTGACCAGCGGGGCCGATTCCTCGACCAGGTCCATGGTGCGATTGGCGGCTTTCTCGGTCATTTCCACCACGTAGGACAGACGGTCGGTGGCATCGGTGATCGGTGACGGGTCGCCGCCCGTGGCGCAGGTGTCCATCTCGAGCTTGACGATGGCGTTGTGCAGCTCGCGCGTGAGCTTGCCCACTTCCTGATAGAGCCCGTTGTTGCGCACCTGATTGAGCTCGTTGAACATCTGCGTCGCTTCATCGAAGCGGCCTTGCTGCAGGCTTTCAATCAGGCGGGGTGCATTGGCCTTCAGAGTCGCTTCGAACTCTGCCAGGCTTTGGTCTGCTTGCGTCATAGTGCCCTCGCGGCGTTACTGCTTCAGCCGTTGACGCGCTCGAAGATCTTCTCGATCTTTTCCTTGAGCACCTGGGCGGTGAAGGGTTTGACCACATAGCCATTGACCCCGGCCTGGGCCGCTTCGATGATCTGATCGCGCTTCGCCTCGGCGGTCACCATCAGTACCGGCAGATGCTTGAGGCGCTCGTCCGCGCGCACTGTGCGCAGCAGATCGATACCGCTCATGCCCGGCATGTTCCAGTCGGTGACCAGGAAATCGAAGCTGCCGCTTTTCAGCATCGGCAGTGCGGTGGTGCCGTCATCCGCCTCGGCGGTGTTGGTGAACCCCAGATCACGCAAGAGGTTCTTGATGATTCGTCTCATCGTCGAGAAGTCATCGACGATGAGGATTTTCATGTTCTTGTCCAAGTCGACCTCCGTAAGTCCCAAAATGCCTCAGCAAACCGAGCACGTCATACCGCAAACAATTGTCAATTGGCGCGCCATTCGCCGAGGCGTGCACGCAAGCGCGCAGCACACTGGCTATGCAACTGGCTCACACGCGACTCGCTGACTCCCAGCACCTGACCAATTTCCTTCAAGTTCAACTCTTCGTCGTAATACAGCGACAGCACCAGCTTCTCGCGTTCGGGCAGGTTGCCGATGGCATCGGCCAGTGCCTGCTGGAAACGCTCGTCCTCCAGATCGCGAAACGGTTCCGGATGGGTGCTGCTCGCGTCTTCCTGCAGTTCGCCGTGCTCGCCTTCCTGCAGCAGATCGTCAAAGCTGAAGAGGCGGCTGCCCAGCGTGTCGCCGAGAATGGCGTAATATTCGTCGAGGCTAAGCTTAAGTTCGGCCGCAACCTCGTGATCTTTAGCGTCACGCCCGGTTTTCGCCTCGATGGCGCGGATCGCCTCGCTGACCATGCGCGAGTTGCGGTGCACCGAGCGCGGCGCCCAGTCCCCCTTGCGAACTTCGTCGAGCATGGTGCCGCGGATGCGGATACCGGCGTAGGTTTCGAAACTGGCACCTTTGCCGGCGTCGTATTTCTTCGCTGCTTCCAGCAGTCCGATCATTCCAGCCTGGATCAGATCGTCCACCTGCACACTGGCAGGCAGGCGCGCCAACAGGTGGTAAGCGATTCGCTTGACCAACGGGGCGTACTGATCGATCAGGCGGTGCTGCGCATCCTTTGCCTGAGCCTTGCTGTAATACATAGCGGATCCGGCACCTGTCATTCGTGGCTGGGTGAAGCGGGGCTGATGAGGCGCTCTACGAAGAATTCGAGATGGCCCCGCGGTGTCGCCGGCAGCGGCCAGGTATCGACCTTCTGCGCGATCGCCTTGAAGGCTAGTGCACATTTCGAGCGCGGATACGCTTCATAGACAGCGCGCTGCTTCTGCACGGCCTTGCGCACCGCTTCGTCGTAAGGCACGGCGCCGACGTACTGCAATGCGACATCGAGAAACCGTTCGGTAACCTTGGTCAGTTTGGCGAACAGGTTGCGACCTTCTTGCGGCGCATGGGCCATGTTGGCCAGCACGCGGAAGCGGCTGATGCCGTAGTCACGATTGAGCAGCTTGATCAGCGCGTAGGCGTCCGTGATCGATGTCGGCTCGTCGGTGACCACCAGCAGCACCTCCTGCGCGGCGCGCACGAAGCTGACCACCGAGTCGCCGATACCGGCCGCGGTGTCGATGATCAGCACATCGATCTCGTCGCCCATCTCGCTGAATGCCTGGATCAGCCCTGCGTGCTGCAGGGACGACAGTTGCACCATGCTCTGGGTACCGGACGCTGCCGGCACGATGCGAATGCCACCCGGCCCCTGGATGAGCACGTCACGCAGATCGCACTCGCCGGCGATTACGTCGGCCAGGGTGCGCTTGCTGGTCAGACCCAGCAGCACGTCGACGTTGGCCAAGCCGAGGTCGGCGTCGAGCAGCACCACGCGCCGACCGAGATCGGCCAGGGCCAGCGCCAGATTGACCGACACGTTGGTCTTGCCGACGCCACCCTTGCCGCCGGTCACCGCAATCACCTGTACGGGATGCATACCCATGTTCACACGCCTATATCTTGCTGGGGCCTTTCGGCCGGCGATGCGCACGCAGGGCACGCATCTGATTCATTCTGGTACCGCGGTCGCCACATCATCCAGCCCGCCGTGACGAACCGTTGTACAACCCGGCGAACATATCGGCCATGGTTTCCTCGCTCGGTTCCTCGCCGGATTGCAAACTCACCGCACGGCTCACGAGCTGATGGCTACGCGGCAGATGCAGGTCGTCCGGAATGCGCGGGCCGTCCGCGAGGTAGGCTATCGGCAAGTGCTGGCTGATTGTGAGCCCGAGCACATCACCGAGGCTGCCCGCCTCATCCAACTTGGTCAGAATACAGCCAGCCAGGCCGCAACGACGATAGTTGTGCCATGCCGCCTTGAGCACCTGGCTCTGGCTGGTTGCCGCCAGCACCAGGTAATTCTTCGATTTGACACCCTTGTCCGAAAGCGCCTGCAGCTGCATGCGCAGCGTCGGATCGCTGGCGGGCAGGCCGGCAGTGTCGATCAGGATCACCCGCTTGCGCGCCAGCGAAGCCAGTGACTTGCTCAGAGGCTCGCTCGGATCGAGTTGCAGCACCGGTACGTCGAGGATGCGGCCAAGCGTCTTGAGCTGCTCCTGGGCGCCAATGCGGTAGTTGTCCATGCTCGCCAGAGCGATGCTCTGCGCGCCGTACTTCAGCACATAGCGAGCGGCAAGCTTGGCCAGCGTGGTGGTCTTGCCGACGCCTGCGGGCCCGACCAGGGCAATCACCCCGCCCTCTTCCAGCGGCTCGTTCTTGCTGACATTGATGGCCTGCGCCAGATGCGCCAGAACCATGCGCCAGGCCTGACGCGCATCAGTGATGGCGGCGACCTTGTCCAGCAGGCTGCGCGACAGTTCCGCCGGCAGACCCAGACGCTGCAGGCGACGCCACAGGCCCGCCTGCTGCGGGCGGCGGCTCTGCTCCTGGCCCCAGGCGATCGAACCGAGCTGCACTTCGATCAGCTCGCGCAGGCCGTGCAGTTCCGAATACATCGCCTCGATCGCGCGGGCGTCCACCGCAGCGGCCGGCTCGGCTACCGCGGCAGGTTGCGGCTTGCTCGCCGCAGCGGCTGGCTTCTCGTCAACCAGTTGACGATCCTGCATCTTCGCGCGGGGTGCGACACTCAGCTCGGCATGGGCACTCGCCAGGCGCGACTGCGTCTTGCGCAATTCGGCCTCCAGCGCGGCATTCGGCTTGGCTGCCGCCGGCGCGGACTGCATCGGGTAGTCGAGGACAGCCGTCAGCTCGACGCCGCCGGCGACCCGGCGATTGCCGATGATCACGGCATCGGCGCCCAGCTCGTCACGCACCATTTTCATGGCGATGCGCATATCGGCGGCGAAGAAACGTTTGACCTGCATGGCCTGCACCCTCGGTTAATTCTGACCCACCGTCGAGACGATGGTGACCTGCTTGTTGTCCGGTATTTCCTGGTAGGCCAGAACATGGATGTTCGGCACCGCCAGACGCGCAAATCGCGACAGCATCGCCCTGACCGGGCCGGCCACCAGCAGAATCGCTGGCTTGCCGAGCATTTCTTGACGCTGTGCCGCTTCTACCAGGGACCGTTGCAACTTTTCGGCCATTCCGGGCTCGAGCAAAATGCCGTCGTCGGAGCCCTGATTGGCCTTCTGCAAGCTATTGAGCAAGATCTGTTCCAACCGGGGCTCGAGGGTGATCACAGGGAGCTCCGGCTCTAGTCCCACAACGTTTTGCACGATTGCGCGCGACAGCGCGACACGGACCGCGGCCACCATTGCGGCGGGATCTTGACTCTTGGCGGCCACGTTAGCGATGGCCTCGGCGATGGTGCGGATGTCGCGTACCGGCACCTGCTCCTGCAGCAGCGCCTGCAGCACCTTGAGCAGCGTCGAAAGCGACACCATGCCCGGCACCAGCTCCTCGGCCAGCTTGGGCGAACTCTTGGCCAGCAGCTGCAGCAGCTGCTGGACCTCTTCATGCCCGAGCAGCTCATGGGCATGCTTGTGCAGAACCTGGTTGAGGTGCGTGGCGACGACGGTACTCGCATCCACCACGGTATAGCCGAGCGACTGCGCCTGGTCGCGCTGGCTCGCTTCGATCCAGACAGCCTCCAGACCGAACGCCGGATCCCTGGCGGCGATACCGTTGAGCGGACCGAACACCTGCCCCGGATTGATCGCCAGCTCGCGATCCGGGTAGACCTCGGCTTCGGCCAGGCTCACACCCATCAGCGTCAAGCGATAGGCGTTGGGCAGCAGATCCAGGTTATCGCGGATGTGAACCGAGGGCATCAGGAAGCCCAGGTCCTGCGAGAGCTTCTTGCGCACCCCCTTGATACGCGCCAGCAGTTGCCCCCCCTGGTTGCGATCCACCAGCGGAATCAGCCGGTAGCCAACTTCCAGCCCCACCATGTCCACCGGCGTCACATCGTCCCAGCCCAGCTCCTTGGTTTCCGCCGCCCGCTGGGCCGGGAGCAGATCCTGCTGCTTCTGAACTTCCTGCTCGGCCTTCTTCACGACCTGCTTCTGCCGATGCCAGATCCAGTACGCACCGCCTGCAGCCGCGGCGCCAAGGCCGAGGAAGGACATATGCGGCATGCCTGGGACCAGGCCCATGGCGATCATGATCGCCGCCGACACGGCCAGGGCCTTGGGGGAAGCGAACATCTGCCGCTGCACCTGCTGCCCCATGTCCTCGGAACTGGTAACGCGGGTCACCATGATGGCCGCCGCGGTGGACAGCAGCAGCGAAGGAATCTGCGCAACCAGACCATCACCGATGGTCAGCAGTGCATAGACCTGGCCAGCATCGCTGAAGCTCATGCCGTGCTGCGCCATGCCGATGCCAACGCCGCCAATCAGGTTGATGAAGAGAATCAGCAGACCGGCGATGGCGTCACCGCGGACGAACTTCGACGCACCGTCCATGGAACCGTAGAAATCAGCTTCCGAGGACACTTCGGTACGGCGCTTCTTGGCTTCTTCCTGGTCGATCAGGCCGGCGTTGAGGTCGGCGTCGATCGCCATCTGCTTGCCAGGCATGGCATCGAGGGTGAAACGCGCGCTGACTTCCGAGATGCGGCCGGCACCCTTGGTCACCACGACGAAGTTGATGATCATCAGGATCGCGAACACCACGATACCGACGACGTAGTTGCCACCGATCACCACATTGCCGAAGGCTTCGATCACATGGCCGGCAGCGGAGCCGCCTTCATGGCCGTGGATCAACACCACCCGCGTCGACGCCACGTTCAACGCCAGACGCATCAGCGTGGCGACCAGCAGAATCGTCGGGAACACCGCGAAATCCAGCGGGCGCAACGCATAGACGCTGACCAGCAGCACGACGATTGACAGCGCGATGTTGAAGGTGAACAGCAGATCCAGGAGGAACGGCGGCACCGACAGCATCATCATGCCCATCATCACGAGCAGCAGCAGCGGCACGCCGAGGTTGCCGCGCCCCGCGCCCGTCAGGCCATTGCGAATATTGATGAGTTGCGTGCGATCCAACCTAGCCCCCGGGGATACAGAACGAATTCTTGACGCGACAAGCGTCCTGCCGGGGTTATAGCAAGAAGGAGTCCAACTTCGACGGCCCGTCGCAGAGCCCGCCGCACGGTCTGCCCCCAGGCCATACCCACGAGCCGCCGCACCAGCGAACGCCACCGACAACTGGCAGTCACACTAGCAACCGGCGACAGCCCGTCGCCGTTTGTACAAAGGAGCTTTCAGATGAAACAGTGGATCATCGCCGCGCTGGCCGGCTGCACTGCCGTCGCCGTTCAGGCTGAAACATTGAACGTCAAGGTGAACACCGTGACGGCCCAGGGCGTCGGCGAATCGGTCGGCAGCGTCAAGATCGAAAGCAGTGACTACGGGCTGGTTTTCCGTCCCGAGCTATCAGGCCTGCAGCCTGGAGCCCATGGCTTTCACGTTCATGCCAAGGGCAGTTGCGAGCCGGCCGAGATCGACGGCAAGCAGACCCCGGCTGGCGCTGCGGGCGGTCACTGGGACCCGAAGAACAGCGGCAAGCATGGCGAACCCTGGGGTGACGGCCATATGGGCGACCTCCCGGCGCTGTACGTCGACAGTGAAGGCAAAGCCAGTCAGCCGGTGCTGGCGCCGCGCCTGAAGAGCCTGGGTGACATCAAGGGCCTGGCGCTGATGGTCCATCAGGGCGGCGACAATCACTCCGACCATCCGCAGCCCCTGGGCGGTGGCGGCGCACGTGTCGCCTGCGGCGTAATCGAATAAGCGCAGTGGCCGGGCGACGCCGCCAGTCGCCTGGCCGGATCACTCGTCGCGACGCAGGTCGGGCGGAATCGGCAGATTGTTCAACGGGTCGGGGCGGCGCCCCTTGCCCGAGCGGTACTGACGCAACTGATAGACGTACGCCAGCACCTGCGCCACGGCCAGGTAGAGACCAGCCGGGATTTCCTGGTCCAGTTCGGTGGAGTAATACACCGCCCGCGCCAGCGCCGGCGATTCCAGCACCGTCACCTTGTGCTCCTGGGCGATTTCACGAATCTTCAGCGCCACGAAGTCGCCACCCTTGGCCACTAGCCGCGGTGCACCACCCTTGTCGCCGTCGTATTTCAGCGCGACGGCGAAGTGCGTCGGGTTGGTGATCACCACGTCGGCCTCGGGCACCGCCTGCATCATGCGCCGCTGCGCAGCCTCGCGCTGCAGCTGGCGAATCCGCGATTTGACCTCAGGCTTGCCCTCGGAGTCCTTGTATTCGTCCTTGACCTCCTGCTTGGTCATCATCAGCTTCTGCTTGTTGTCCCAAAGCTGGAACGGCACGTCCACCGCCGCAATGATGATCAGCCCGCAGGCCATCCACAGGGCACACCAGCCGACGATCTCGACGCTGTGCATGATGGCCAGGTCCAGCGGCTGCTTGGCGATGGACAGCAGGTCATCCTGATACGCCGACAGCACCAGCAGCGCAACGCCGAGCACGACGAGGAACTTGCCCAGCGCCTTGAGCAGTTCCACCAGCGCCTTGGTGGAGAACATCCGCTTGAGGCCGGCGGCCGGGTTCATCCGGCTGACCTTGGGCGCCATCGCCTTGGCCGAAAACAGCCAGCCACCCAGCGCTACCGGGCCGACGATCGACGCGATCAGCAGCGCTATCAACAGCGGCATGATCGCCTCCAGCGCCATCAGCCCGCTGCCCATCAACAGGCGCACCATAGCGCCCTCGTCCAGCAGCGTTTCCCGGCTGAGTTCGAAGGTGCCCTGCATCATCGCCATCAAGGTTTGCGCCAGGCCGCCACCGGACGCCAGCAACCCGCCGATGCCGCCCAACGTCACCGCCACCGTACTGAGTTCGCGGGAACGCGCCAGCTGCCCTTTCTCGCGGGATTCGCGCAGGCGTTTCTCTGTGGGTTCCTCGCTTTTGTCGGCGCCGCTTTCGCTCTCAGCCATGAGCGACCTCCGTCAGGTGCAGGGCACGGCTCATCAGCGCGCACCCGCCAGCTCGCGCAGCATCATCAGCGCCTCGCTGACGAATATCTGGTACTGCGCGAAGATATCGGCCATGCCGATCCAGACGATGATCAGACCGAGCACCAGGGTCAGCGGAAAGCCGATGGAGAAGATATTCAGTTGCGGCGCGGCCCGGGTCATCAGACCGAACGCCAGGTTAACCACCAGCAGCGCGGTGATCGCCGGCAGCACCAGCAGCAACCCGGCGCCCAGCACCCAGCCCAGCTTGCCCGCCACTTCCCAGAAGTGATTGGTCGACAGACCTCCCCCCACCGGCAAGGTGACGAAGCTCTCGGCGAGGATCTCCAGCACCACCAGATGACCGTTGACCGAGAGGAACAGCAGGATCACCAGCATGTTGAAGAACTGGCCGAGCACCGGCACGGAGATGCCGTTGGCCGGGTCGACCATGGAGGCGAAGCCCAGGCCCATCTGCATGGCGAGCAGCTGACCCGAGACGATGAAGACATGGAAGAACAGCTGCAGGACGAAACCGAACATCACGCCGATCAGCAGCTGTTCGGCGATCAGTAGCAGCGAAGCCAGGCTCAGGGATTCGACCACCGGCATCGGCGGCAGGGTCGGCACCAGAACCAGGGCGATGGCCAGCGCCAGATACAATCGCACGCGCACCGGCACCAGCTGGGTGCCAATCAGCGGCATGCTCATCAGCAACGCGGCGATACGAAACAGCGGCAGGAGGAACTGCCCTACCCAGCCGCCGATCTGCGCATTGCTCAGCTCAAGCACGCGCCTACCCGATCAGCAACGGAATGTTGTGCACGAGGTTCTGGGTGTACTCCATCAGCTCGCGCACCAGCCACGGGCCGGCCCAGATCAGCGTCAACAGCATGACGAGCAGGCGCGGCAGAAAGCTCAGGGTCTGCTCGTTGATCTGCGTCGCCGCCTGGAACATCGCCACCACCAGACCGACCAGCAGGCTGGGCACCACCAGCACGCCGACGATCATCGCGGTCATCCAAAGGCCTTCACGAAACAGGTCCACCGCCACTTCTGGAGTCATCTGCGTCCTTCCCTAAAGCGTGCCGAAGCTGCCGGCCAGGGTGCCGATGATCAGCCCCCAGCCGTCCACCAGCACGAACAGCATGATCTTGAACGGCAGCGAGATGATCAGCGGCGACAGCATCATCATGCCCATCGCCATCAGCACGCTGGCCACCACCATGTCGATGATCAGGAACGGAATGAAGATCATGAAACCGATCTGGAACGCTGTTTTCAGCTCGGAGGTCACGAACGCCGGGACCAGGATGGTCATCGGTACGGCTTCCGGCGAGGCGATGTCGGTGCGCTGCGACAGCCGCACGAATAGCTCCAGGTCGCTCTCGCGGGTCTGCGCCAGCATGAAGTTCTTCAGCGGCACTTCAGCGCGGGCGATCGCCTCCTGTGCCGGAATCTGCTCGCTCAGATAGGGCTGAAGCGCGTCCTGGTTAATCCGGTCGAACACCGGCGCCATGATGAACAGCGTGAGGAACAGCGTCAGGCCGATGAGGATCTGGTTCGACGGCGTTTGTTGCAGCCCCAGCGCCTGACGCAGGATCGAGAAGACGATGATGATCCGGGTGAAGCTGGTCATCAGCATGACGAACGCCGGGATGAAGCTCAGCGCCGTCATGATCAGCAGGATCTGCAGACTGACCGAATACTCCTGCTGCCCCTCGGCATCGGTGGTCAGGGTGATCGCCGGGATCGACAGCGGATTGTTGCCCTGCGCCAGGATGCCGGAAGGCTCCTGCGCCATGGCCAGAGGGCCGACCAGCATCAGCGTGGCCAGCAGCAGAATGCGCAACATCAAGGCTTGTCCTTGTGATCCTTGCCGAGCAGCTCCATCAGACGCTGGGCGAATTCAGGGTTGGCCGGCTCGGCATCCGGCAGGTGCACCGGCTCGCGCATCACATGCAGCGGCGTGATGCGCCCGCCACTCAGGCCGACGAGAATCTGCTCACCACCGACCTGCACCAGCACCAGCCGCTCACGCGGCCCCAGCGCCTGGCTGGAGACCAGCTTGATCACCTGGGCGCCACGCGGATTGAGCTGCTGTACACGGCGCAGCAGCCAGGCCAGCAGGAAGATCAGACCGATCACCAGCAGCAGGCCGAGCAACAGCTTGCTCAGCTGCGCACCCATGCCCGCGCTGCTCATGCTCGTTGCCGGCTCCGCCGCCCACACCGGAAGCGACACGAGCGCGGCCAGAATTGCCAGGCCACGCATGTCAGCGCAACTTCTTGATGCGTTCGGTGGGGCTGATCACATCGGTCAGCCGGATACCGAACTTCTCGTTGACCACCACCACTTCGCCGTGGGCGATCAGCGTTCCATTGACCAGTACGTCCAGTGGCTCGCCGGCCAGTCGATCGAGCTCCACCACCGAGCCCTGATTGAGCTGCAGCAGATTGCGGATGCTGATCTCGGTACTGCCGACCTCCATCGAAATCGATACGGGAATGTCGAGGATGACGTCCAGGTTCGGGCCGTCCAGCCCCAGCTGCATACCATTGGATTTCGGCGCACTGGCGAAATCCTCCAGCGGCGCGCGCGGCGCCGCGGGTGCGGCGGGCGCCGCGGGTGCGGCGGGCGCCGCCGCTGTCGGCCCCTGGTTGAGCAGCGCATCGATATCGTCCTGGGAGGCATCGCCCGCCTCGGCCAGGGCCGCGGCCCACTCGTCGGCCAGCGCCTGTTCCTCGGGGGATGTAGTGTCGCGTTCGTCTGCCATCGCTAATCCTCGATCGGCTCGAATTGAGTAAAGGGCTGGTTCAGCGTGGGCGAACCACGGGTTCCAGCACCTGCAATGCCAGGTTGCCCTTGTGGGCACCCAGCTTGACCTTGAAGGCCGGCATGCCATTGGCGCGCATGATCATGTCTTCCGGCATTTCCACGGGAATCACATCCCCGGGCTGCATGTTGAGAATGTCGCGCAGCTTAAGCTGGCGGCGCACAACCGTCGCACCCAGCGGAACATTGACGTCCAGGATGTCCTCGCGCAGGGCCTTGACCCAGCGCTCGTCCTGGTCGCTGACATCGGACTGGAAACCGGCATCGAGCATCTCGCGGATCGGCTCGATCATCGAATAGGGCATGGTCACGTGCAGATCGCCGCCGCCACTGTCCAGCTCGATGTGGAAGGTGGACACCACCACCACCTCGCTGGGGCTGACGATGTTGGCCAGCGCCGGGTTCACCTCTGAGTTGACGTACTCGAAGTTGACGTCCAGCACCGCGTGCCAGGCTTCCTTCAGATCGGCAAAGGCCTGATCCAGCACCATGCGCACGACGCGCAGCTCGGTCGGGGTGAACTCGCGGCCCTCGATCTTGGCGTGGCGCCCGTCACCTCCGAAGAAATTGTCCACCAGCTTGAACACCAGCTTGGCGTCGAGAATGAACAATGCCGTGCCACGCAGCGGCTTCATCTTCACCAGGTTGAGGCTGGTCGGCACGTACAGCGAATGCACGTACTCGCCGAACTTCATCACCTGGACGCCGCCCACCGAGACATCGGCCGAGCGGCGCAACAGGTTGAACATGCTGATGCGGGTATAACGGGCGAAACGCTCGTTGATCATTTCCAGCGTGGGCATGCGCCCGCGCACGATACGGTCCTGACTGGTCAGGTCGTAGCTCTTGATGGATCCCGGCTCGGAATCGCTTTCGGTATCCACCAGACCGTCGTCGACCCCGTGCAGGAGCGCATCGATCTCGTCTTGCGAGAGCAGGTCTTGAACAGCCATCTGCGGCAGCCTTCTATTGCAATACGAAGTTGGTGAAAAGCACTTGCTCGATGGCAAGCTTGCCAATTTCCTTCTGCGCCAGCTCCTGCACGCTGGCAGTCGCCTGCTGACGCAGCATCTCCTTGCCTACCGGCGTTTTCAACGCCTCGAAATCCTGGCTGGACAGCAGCATGACCAGACGATTGCGCAACAGCGGCATGTGCACCTTGAGCGCATCCAGCGCCGCCTGATCACGCGACATCAAAGCGATGCTCACCTGCATGTAGCGCTGCCGCCCCTTGTGGTTGAAGTTGACCACGAACGCCGGCATGAGCACCTCGTAGATGGCCGGCTGCTTGCCGGAAACGGTAGCCGCCGCCTCCTGCGTCTTGCTGCCTTTCAGATCGTCGCCCTTGCTCATGAAGTACAGGGTGCCGCCCACGGAAAGTCCTACGGCCACCAACATGGCGACCACGATCAGGATGATGAGTTTCAGTCGCCCCTTGCCCGCTGGCGCCGCATCCGGCCCGGTGGGCGGCACCGCTGCGGGAGCCTGTTTCTTAGCCATGCCAAATATCCGTCATCAACAGCGTTTCGTTGTGGGTTTTGCGAGTTCGGAGCAACAGCTGTGCCAACGTCCTTCCACCGGCACGGCTACGGCGCCAGCCAAATGCGGCTCGGACAAGGTATCAGGAAATCGAAGACGGCAACCTCTGCGCCGGGCCCGGGACAGCGACAAGCACGACGGGCGGCGACAGGCCGGCGCCAGCCTCGAGGCTACGCCGGCGTCGGAAGATATTGGCGGGGGGCGCCTTAGGCGTAGTAATCCACCAGGCCACGATCGCCCGTGGCCCGGTTGCTGGCGATCTCGCTGACACCGACCTGCAGTTCTTCTTCGGCCTCTGCCGAAGCTCCGCCGCGGGACGAGCCACCCTCGCCACCGCCCTGCCAGCCGCGCGCCAGGGACTGATCGGAGACGTTGACATCCATCAGGTTCATGCCCTGCTGGGTGAACATTTCGCGCAAGCGCTGCATCTGGCCTTCAAGGGCGTCACGCACACCGGCATGAGGGCTGAGGAATGTCACCTGGGCCTGATCCTTGCTCAGATCGATCCGCACTTCCATGCGACCAAGCTCAGCCGGATCGAGCTGGATCTCGGCCGACTTCAAGTTCTGGCTGGACAGCCACATCACCCGATCCACCACTGCCTCGCTCCAGCCGGCCTGCTGCATCTGCACCGGCTGGCCAGGAACCAGGGCCGGTCGCTGCGGCTGCTGGACCTGCTGGGCGATGGCCTGGCTCAACGGGTTCAGGCGAGCCGCAGCTGGGTCTGCGGAACTCGAGCTGCGGCTCTCCTTCGGCCCCTCGAGGCTTTCCAGAAGCTCCTTGGTTGCCAGCTCCAGCTCTGGCTCTTCAGACGTATCGGCGGACTGGCCGGCCAATAGACTGGCGAAACCGTCATCCACTTCGGCCTTTGCCTGAGCGTCCACGAGCGGGTTCTGTGGTTGTGCCTGGACGGCCTTCGGCAGCGCGCTCGACGCTTCGTCCAGCGTCGGCAGCCCCGCAGAGAGTGTCTCGTCCATCGTCTGATCAATGGCGGCAGCAATCGGCGGCTGCGCGGTCGGCAAGCCGGACAGAAGCGTCTCACCGCCTGCATCCGTCGCCGGTTGTACGTCTTCCGCGGGCACCAGCTGGGCGCCCAGACCGAGCAGCAGCAATGGGTCGAGCTCGCTGTCCGGCGCCTCGTCCGTCACCGTTTCGGCAGGCAAGGGATTGCCGCTCTCGGCAACCGCCGGCTTTTCGTCACTGGTTGCGCCGGCCGCCTCTTGCCGCCCCTTGTCCTCGATGGACTTGTCACGGGCGCCATCGTTGCGCGCGGGTCGGTCGACCGGCTTGGCCTGGCGCTCCTTGGCGTAGACATCGGAAAAGCTGGCGTTGCCGTTGTCCCGACCGTCGCGCGGCGTATCAGGCGCCTTGGTCGCGGCTTTGGGTCGCGCATCGACGGTCGGGGATTTGAGCAACAGGTCGGGGGAAACGGCCATGAGGAGATTCCGCTACGGATGGATCGTGGCGGGAAACGGAGCAAGTTCCGGGCCAGCGTAGCGATGCCCTGTCGGAACAAGCTGAACCGCGCGATTGACGGGCAGGTTCGGCCGCATCGCCTGGCCTGCGACGAGCTGCTGCGTCAGAGAATTGGCCGCTCAGCCGTAGCGCTGGCGCTCGGCGCGAAACAGGATGCCGATGATGGCGAACTCGCGCTCGATGGACTCGATGAGCGCCGGCGCCTTGCCCAGCTGCTCCTCCCGAGCCGCGGTTTCCAGCTCCTGACACAATTCGGCCAGCAGGGTCGCACCCATGTTGCTGCAGCTGCCTTTGAAACTGTGTGCGGCACGGCGCAGCGCCTCGGCCTGGTCAGCCTGACATGCCTGGCGAAGCAGCCGAACCCGCTCTTCGGAATCGGCGAGAAAGGTATCCAGCAGCGCCGGATACTCACTCTCCATTACATCCTGCAGCGTGGCCAGCACGGCGCTGTCGAGATGAGCGTTGGACACCGCGGCACTCCAGTCGAAAGCGGTGGATTATGCCTCAGCCTGCCAGACGAACTCCACGCTCAGCCCGCGCCCATCCGACTGCCAGTCGAATCCGTCGCTCAGCCGGCGTACCAGATGCAGCCCCCTGCCACTGAAACGATCGGTGCCGAGCTGGACTTGCAGCGCCTTTTTGACATCGAACCCTGCACCGCTGTCGTCGATGCAGATGCGCAGGCGACCGCCTGTGCTGTCGGTCTTGATCGTCAGCTCGAGATGAACATGCCCGTCCACCAGTGACTGCAAGCGTTGCTGGCGCTGCTCGTAGTAACGTTTGAAGCCCTCGGCGTCGCACTTGAGGGACGAGTCCAGACCCAGCACGCCGTGCTCCAGCGCGTTGGAATACAGCTCGCCCAGCACCGTGTAGATGGCACCGGCACGCGAGCGCAGCTGGTTGACCTGTAACAGGATCTGCAGCAGCGAAGGCAGTGGATTGCCGTTGCGCAGGCTCTCGGCCCGCAGCTCGACGCGGATCGACCAGTCCATTGGCCGGGAGCGATGCGCCGTGGCCGAGACAGTCGGCGGCATAGGGAGCGCGCCCCGGCTCACCACGACCTCGACCAGACTGAGGTCATCGTGCGGCTGCCCATGGAAATCCAGGAGCGCCTGTTCGATCTCGTCGAACACCGTCGCGGGATCCCGATTGGCTTCCAGGGCGGCCAGCAGCCGCTGCTCGCCGAACAGCTCGTCGGCGGCGTTGCGGCTCTCCACCACGCCGTCGGAAAGCAGCAGCAGGCGATCGCCGGGGGCCAGCGGGTAGTGTTCGAACTTGTCATCGAGCGCCGTCGCGGACACCACGCCCAGCGGGAGATGCCGGGAAACCAGCGCGGTACGCCGGCCATCGGCCGAAATCAGGTAGCCATCCGGCAGCCCGCCGTTCCACACGCGCAGGGTGCCCTGCTTGGCGTCGATGTCCAGCAGCGTGGCGCAGCAGAACATCTCCACCGGGAGGATCTGTTTGAGCTTGGCATTGATCTCGCGAAGGATGTCGGTGCTGGAATAGCCCTTAGCGGCCATGCCGTAGAAGGTTTCGGCCAGCGGCATCGCGCCGATCGCTGCCGGCAGACCATGGCCGGTGAAATCGCCGAGCAGCACGAACATCTGCCCAGCCGGCGCGTGAGCCGCCAGCAGCAGATCGCCGTTGAACAGCGCCTGCGGGGACTGCCGGTAGCGGATGTTCGGCGCACTCAGGCAACCGGCGTGAGCGACCTTGTCGAAGATCGCCTTGGCCGCACGATGCTCGTCGAGCAGCTGCTGGTTGCGCCGGGCGATCAGATCGCGCTGCTCGAGCACCGTGGCCTGCAGACGGCGCAAGCGATGCATGGCCTGGATCTTGGCTTCGAGGATGATGGGGTTGTACGGCTTGGCGATGAAATCGTCACCGCCCGCCTCCAGGCAGCTGACCAATGCCTGGTTCTCGCTGAGCGAGGTGAGAAAGATGATCGGGACCAGTTCGTCACCGGCCAACCGCTTGATCTGCCGCGCTGCCTCGAAGCCGTCCATCACCGGCATCAAGGCGTCCATCAACACCAGTTGCGGACGCTCCTGCTGGAACAGGGCCACCGCTTCCTGCCCATCGGCGGCGGTGAGCACCCTGTGCCCCTGCTTGCCGACGATGGTGGACAGCAGCATCCGATCGACCGGGCTGTCCTCGGCGATCAGGATCGACAGCCGCATGGGCATGTCAGGCGATCACGAACAGTTGTTCGAAGTTGGAAACCGAGAGGATCTTGCGTACGTCCGGGCTGCAGTTGAGCAGGCGGATGTCGGCTTCGTCGCCGCCGGCATGGTCGCGCAACAGCAGCAGCATGCCCAGCGCCGAGCTGTCCATGTAGGTGGTGCCCTGCAGATTGACCACATAACGCTGCGGGCTCACGTCCTGACGCTGGTAGGCGTCGCGGAAGGCCTGATGCGCATTGAAGTCGAAGCGTCCGCTGATGGCTATGGTCAGCTCCTGCCCATCTGCCGAAGGCTGCGAGGTAATGGTCATGTGGCACTCCCTGATCAGGAACATCTCGACGGCCCCTTCGTTGGCAGCCATCGTTGATTATGCGAGTTGGGCAGCCGCACACCGGCTGAAAAGGCAGCGATCCAGGCCAGCGAACTGACAGGGCGGGACCGAACCGCTATTCATAACCCGATCGGCGACCGCCGCGTTGAACGGGTGAAGATTTATCATTCAAGCCTCGGCGCGGCAAGCACGAATCCCGCCGGAGCCGCCTCGTGCTGCCGCGAAACAGAGCCGGTGCCGCTCAGTGTTCCCGTGAACGACCGGCCAGACGCTGGGCGAATTCGTCGAGCAGTTTCTGTTCGCGCTTGTCCGCCGCGATACGGGCTTCGCGCTGATAGCTCTCGATGAGCTTGCTCAGCCCTTCCACCCGCGCGTGCTTTTGATGCCATTGCTGACGGACCTTGAGCAGATTGTCGCGATACCAGTTGACGCTACGCTGCTGCTGGCCGATGGCCGACTCGAGCTGGGACAGGAAGCGCTGGTAGTTCATCAGCCACTGGCCGGATACGCCCTGGCTGCCCTGCTGCATCCACTGTTGCTGATAGTCGCGAAAGTACTGCTCGAGCTCGGCCAGTTTGCCCTCGGCCTGCGTCAGCTGGGTCTGTGCCTGCCCCAGCAACCGCGCGGCGTCGCGCTCGGCGCGCTCGGCCATCTCGATGACCGGCGCCAGGCGCGCTGCCCGACTGGCCACCATCGATTAGCCCGCCTGCCGGGGGGCGAACACCGCAGCCAATTGCGCGGCACTCTGGCTCAGCCCCTCGCTTTCATCGAGCCCCTGACGCAGGTAGCTGACCATTTCGGCCTGGCGCGCAATGGCCATGTCGGTTTCCGGATCGCCACCTGGCACGTAGGCGCCGACGCTGATCAGATCGCGGCTCTGCTGATAACGGGACCAGAGCTGCTTGAAGCGCTGCGAAGCGCGAACGTGCTCGGCGCTTACCACCTGCGGCATCACCCGGCTGATGGAAGCCTCGATATCGATGGCCGGGTAATGGCCCTCCTCCGCCAGCCGACGCGACAACACGATATGGCCGTCGAGTACACCGCGCGCGGCGTCGGCGATCGGGTCTTGTTGGTCGTCGCCCTCAGAGAGCACGGTATAGAACGCGGTGATGGAACCGCCGCCCTGCTCGGCATTGCCGGCGCGCTCGACCAGGCTGGGCAGCTTGGCGAATACCGACGGCGGATAACCCTTGGTCGCCGGCGGCTCGCCGATGGCCAGGGCGATTTCACGCTGGGCCTGGGCGTAGCGGGTCAGTGAATCCATCAACAGCAGCACGTTCTTGCCCTTGTCGCGAAAGTACTCGGCGATACGTGTGCAGTACTGCGCGGCGCGCAGACGCATCAGCGGCGCATCGTCGGCCGGCGAGGCGACCACCACCGAGCGCTTGATGCTCTCTTCGCCGAGGATGTTCTCGATGAATTCCTTTACCTCGCGACCACGCTCACCGATCAGCCCGACGACGATGATGTCGGCCTCGGTGAAGCGCGTCATCATGCCCAGCAGCACCGACTTACCGACACCCGTGCCGGCAAACAGCCCGAGGCGCTGGCCGCGCCCGACCGTGAGCAGGCCATTGATGCTGCGGATGCCGACATCCAGCGGTTCGCTGATGGGATGGCGCTTGAGCGGGTTGATCACCGGACCATCCATCGGCACCCAGTCCTCGGCGCGCATGCCGCCCTTGCCATCCAGGGCGCGCCCAGCGCCATCGAGCACGCGACCGAGCATGGACATGCCCATGGGCAGGCGTCCGGTGTTGACCAGCGGCACGACCCGCGCGCCTGGCGCGATACCGGCCAGGCTGCCGACCGGCATCAGATACAGCTTGCCGCTGGAGAAGCCCATCACCTCGGCCTCGACCTCGGTCGGGTGATAGCTGTCGTCGTTGATCACCAGGCAACGGCTGCCGACCGCCGCCCGCAGCCCCTCGGCCTCCAGTGTCAGGCCGACCATGCGCAGCAGGCGGCCCTCAAGCAGCGGTTGGCTGGGCAGCTTGATCGCCGCTTCATAGGTTTCGAAACGTTTGGCGAAACTGACCCGCTCAAGGCGCATCGGACACGTCCAGATCGACATTCAGGTCGGCAGCTGGCGGATGGGTGGCGTTTTCCCGCTGCTGCTCGAACAGTTGCTTGATGGCCTGGGTCAGGCGCGTTTCGATGCTGGCATCGATACGGCTGTGCTCGGTTTCGATATGGCAGCCGCCTGGCAACAGGCTGCTGTCCTCGAGGATGCGCCAGTTTTCCTCGTGGCGTTCGCGCAGCGCCTTGATCAGCTCGAAGTCCTGCGGATTGACGTGGATGCGCACGTTGCTGGCCCCCATGGGCAGCAGCTTCAGCGCCTCGCGCAGCACCTGGCGAATCTGGCTGGAGTCGATCAGCAGATCGCGCTGGATCACCTCACGCGCCATGTGGCTGACCAGCGTGACCATGGCATGCTCGAGGTTGCGGTCCTGATCGGCGATCGGTTCGAGCAGCTGTTCCATCAGCCGCTCCAGGCTCTGCAGCCGCGGCGCCAGAGACGCCTCGGCCTCCTGCCGGGCCTTGAGCTGGCCCGCATGGAAGCCATCCTTCTCGCCAGTGGCGAAGCCTTCGTTATAGGCCTGCTGGCGAATCGCCTCGAGCTCATCGAGCGTCAGCGGTTTGACTTCCTCGACCGGCACGTCCTCGCTACGCGCCAACTCTTCGACCGTTTCCTCCACGCTGGGTGCTGACGGCTGCTCCTCTTCCTCGCCCTGCGGGTCGAAACTGGGCAGCGACCAGCGATCGAACAGGCTGACGTCTTTCGCGCGAATGAGGTCGCTGGGGTTGTCCTTCGCCATGTGTGAGGTGTTGTCCTGGTTAGATCATCTCTTCGCCGCCCTTGGAGCCCAGGACAATTTCCCCGGCCTCGGCCATGCGACGAGCGATGGTGAGAATTTCCTTCTGGGCATTTTCCACGTCGCTGACACGTACCGGCCCCTTGGCCTCCAGATCGTCGCGCAGCAGCTCACCGGCGCGCTTGGACATGTTCTTGAAGACCTTCTCCTTGATGCCGTCGTCGGCGCCTTTGAGCGCCATCACCAGCACGTCGGAGGATACCTCACGCAGCAGCACCTGGATGCCACGGTCGTCGACCTCGGCGAGATTGTCGAAGACGAACATCAGGTCTTCGATCTGGCTGGACAGGTCCTCGTCCACCTCGCGGATGGCGTCCATGAGCTGACCTTCGATGGAGCTGTCCAGGTAGTTCATGATGTCGGCTGCCCGCTTCACGCCGCCCAGGCTGGCGCGGCTGGTATTGGTGCTGCCGGAGAACTGCTTCTCCAGGATCAGATTCAATTCCTTCAGGGCGGCGGGCTGCACGGTATTCAACGAAGACACGCGCAGCACGATGTCCAGGCGCACCTTGTGGTCGAAGTGGGACAGCACCTCGCCGGCCTGATCCGGATCGAGATAGGCCACCACGATGGCCTGGATCTGTGGATGCTCGTAGCGGATCACATCGGCCACGGCGCGCGGCTCCATCCACTTCAGGCTGTCCAGACCGCTGGTGTTGCCGCCCAGCAGGATACGATCGATCAGACCGCCGGCCTTGTCCTCGCCCAGTGCCTGGGTGAGCATCTTGCGGATGTAGCCGTCGGAGCCGACGCCCAGGCTGGTCTGGTCGCCGACGATCTCGACGAACTCGCTCATCACCTGCTCGATCTGTGCCTTCTGCACGTTGCGCATCTGCGCCATGGCCGTACCGACGCGCTGGACCTCTTTCGGACCGAGGTGGCGCAGCACCTGCGCCGCATCGGTCTCGCCCAGCGAGAGCAGCAGGATGGCAGCCTTGTCGACCTTGTTGAGCTTGGCTGGAACTCGATTGTCACTCATCGGCGTTGATCCACTCTTTCACCACCTGGGCTACCCGTCCCGGGTCATCGGCCACCAGGTTCTTGATCGCGTTCAGCTGGGCTTCATATCCCTCGCTGGGGCTTGGCAGCAGGATGTTCTGCGGACCGCTCAGGCTGACCCTGTCGTTGGCCAGGCCGCCATCCAGACCTTCGTCCTCGCCAAGTTCACCGGGCATGCCGGCCACCTGCAGTTCTTTACCGGCGTTCGGATTGGTCAGGCTCTTGAGCACCGGGCGCAGTACACCGAACACCAGCACCAGGATGAACAGCACGCCGAGCACCTGCTTGACGACATCCCAGAACCAGGGCTGCGAGTAGAACGGAATCTCCTCGAAGGTTTCACCGAAGCTGTCGGCGACGAAGGCGGTATTGATCACGCTGACGCTGTCGCCGCGGCTGGCGTCGAAGCCAACGGCGTCCTGTACCAGCCGGGTGAAGCGCGCCAGATCGTCGGCATTCCACGGCACGCGCACCATCTCGCCAGCCGCATTGAGCGACATCTGGTCGTCGACTACCACCGCCACCGACAGGCGGCGCAGGCGGCCATGCTGCTGCTTGGTGTAGCTGATGGAACGGTCGAGCTCGTAATTGCGCGTGGCCTGCTCGCGCTTGTCTGCCGGGAATGGCGCCAGCATCGGCTGGCCGGTCACCGGGTCCATGATCTGCTGACCGTTGGCGTCCACCAGCGGTTGGCCGGGCGCCACGGCACCGGCGGCCGCAGCGGCCTGATTGGCCTGCTCGGGAGCCGAAGCCGGGCCCGGCGGCTGGTTGCTCAGGGCACCCGGCACACCTTGCGGCGGCAGGCTGCTCTGGCGCTGTTCATTGACGCTCTGCTCGCTGCGCAGCGCCGGCTGGTCCGGGTTGAAGGTCTCCGAGGTGGATTCAACCGCGCTGAAATCCACATCCGCCGAGACTTCCGCCTTGTAGCGGCCACTGCCAAGCACCGGCTGCAGGATATTGTGCACACGCTGGGTATAGAGGCTTTCCATGCGGCGGCTGTAGTCGAACTGCTTGCCCGCCATGCTCAGCTCGGTCAGCTCCTGTTGGTCGGAGAGCAGGTTGCCCTTCTGGTCGACCACGGTGATCTGCGACTTGTTCAGCTCCGGCACGCTGGTGGCGACCAGGTTGATGATGGCCATCACCTGGCTCGGCTCCAGCGCTCGCCCTGGATAGAGTTCCACCAGAACCGAAGCGCTGGGCTTGCGCTCGTCGCGCACGAATACCGAGCTTTTCGGAATCGCCAGGTGCACACGAGCACCCTTGACGTTGTTCAGGCTGGAAATGGTACGACCCAGCTCACCCTCGAGGCCACGACGATAACGGGTCGCCTCCATGAACTGGCTGGTGCCGAGGCCCTGATCCTTGTCCAGAATCTCGAAACCGATGTTGCTGTCGGCCGGCGCGATGCCGGCGCCTGCGAGCTTCAGGCGGGCGCGCGCCAGATCATTGGCCTTGACCAGCAGGGCGCCGGAATTGGGTTCGACGGTATAGGCGATGTCCGCGGCAGCGAGGGTTTCCATCACCTGATTGGCATCCATTCCCGCCAGGCTACCGAGCAGCGGGCGGTAATCGGGTTGCTGCGACCAGAGCACCACGGCAAAACCCATCGCCACGCTGGCCGCCAGCCCGACCAACAGGCCGATCTGCCGCAGCATGGACATTTCCGAAAGGTTTTCCAGGAACGACAGGCCCAGCAAGGGCTTCTTGCCACCCTCGGGGGTTGCCGGCACCGGAACGTTGCTCACCGCTTCAGCCATGATTCAATCCGCCTCACACCGGCATCTGCATGATGTCTTGGTAAGCCTGAACCAGCTTGTTGCGCACCTGGGTCATGGCTTGAAAGGAAACGCTGGCCTTCTGCGAGGCGATCATCACTTCGGTCAGGTCGACACCGCCCTGCCCCATCTCGAAGGCAGAGGCGAGCTGGCTCGAAACCTGCTGGGTTTCGTGCACCTTGTTCACCGCCTGGCCAAGCATGTCGGAAAAGCTCGGCGCGCCGACCTCCTGGGTCTGGACCTCCGGCTTGGAACGCGCCATGGCATCGGTCTGCATGGCCCGCATTTCCAGCATCAAGCGATTGAATTGAACGCCCTGACTCATCTAATCCTCCAACAGCCGCGGTTTTTTTGACGCATCGCGCGGCGAGCAAAGACTAGATAGCAACAAGGGTGCCAGTTCGCAGGTGAAGCGCCTGGCGGGGCGATGACAGGCAGCAGTCATTGCCGACTGTTACGCCCAACGCGCCTTTGGCTGTACCGGGACGCTGGCCAGCGCAGCCCCCTAGGCTTGTACCATAGGCCGCGGCAGCCGTCGGCCTCCCATCGCTCAGCAGAAGAACAGCAAAGAATGAACGAAATCAGTCGCAGCGCCCTGCGTCCTCTGAGCGACAGCTCGCCATCCACTGTCGTCGCCGGCTTCATTGCCATGCTCACCGGCTACACCAGTTCACTGGTGCTGATGTTCCAGGCGGGCCAGGCGGCCGGGCTGAGCGCCGGACAGATCTCGTCGTGGATCTGGGCGCTGTCCATCGGCATGGCGATCTGCAGCATCGGCCTGTCGTTGCGCTATCGCACGCCCGTGGTGGTTGCCTGGTCGACGCCCGGCGCCGCGCTGCTGATCACCAGCCTGCCCGGCGTTCCCTATGCCGAAGCGATCGGCGCCTTCATCTTCGCCTCGGCCTTGATCGCGCTGTGCGGCATCACTGGCAGCTTCGACCGCCTCATGCGGCGGGTACCGGCGTCCCTGGCCGCCGCGCTGCTGGCAGGCGTGCTGTTCAACATCGGCAGCGAAATCTTCCGCGCCGTTGGTGTCCAGCCGGTGCTGGTGCTCGGCATGTTCTTCAGCTACCTGCTGACCAAGCGCCTGCAGCCACGTTACGCAGTGCTGGCCGCACTGCTGGTGGGTTGCCTGATCGCCGGGGTTACCGGCCTGCTGGATTTCCAGCGCTTCAGCCTGCAGATAGCGGTGCCGGTGTGGACCACCCCGGCGTTCTCTTTCGCTGCCGTATTCAGCATCGGCATCCCGCTGTTCGTTATCGCGATGGCCTCGCAGAACATGCCGGGGCTTGCCGTGCTGCGCGCCGAGGGCTATCAGGTGCCGGCTTCGCCACTGATCTCGACGACGGGCATCGCCTCGGTGCTGCTAGCCCCATTCGGCTCCCACGGCATCCATCTGGCGGCGATCACCATGGCGATCTGCGCCGGCCCGGAGGCGCACCCCGACCCAGGCAAACGCTACACCGCAGCAGCCTGGTGCGGCGTGTTCTACGGCATTGCCGGTATCTTCGGTGCGACGCTGGCGGCGCTGTTCGCGGCGTTTCCAGCAGCGCTGGTGCTGTCCATCGCGGCGCTGGCCCTGCTCGGCTCGATCGGTTCGGGGCTGACCCAGGCGATGCAGCAACTCAACGAGCGCGAAGCGGCGCTGATCACCTTCATGGTGACGGCATCGGGGCTGACGCTGTTCGGCATCGGCGCGGCGCTGTGGGGCCTGATCGCCGGCGTGCTGACGCTGTTGATCCTCAAGCCACGCAGCTAGGTGGTATGCCGCGCGGGGTGCATCAGCGCGCGGCGAAGGCAACGGGCGCGTTCGCTGTCAGGCCGGCTTGATCATCACCAGCGCGAAACCGGCGGCGATGCCCGCCAGGGCGATCAGCCAGCCGATTCGGTGGGCGCGGTTCTTTTCGGCTTGCCGGATGGGGTCGACGGGCTTCTTCTTTTTCACGGTAGGTCTGCCTTCAGACAAGGATGCCGCACCGGCCTCAGGGCGGCCGGCGCAGCGCGCTTTTTAGGCCGGGCGGGGAGAATTGTCCAGTCATGTCGGCCGAGCATGCCGGCAGCAGGCGTTATCCCAGCGGGCTTTCTCCCGCGTTCGGCTCGTCACTCGGTTGGCTGTCGTCAGCGTTCTCGCCGGAATCCGGCACGTCGCCGTATTCGTCGTAATCGGGCGGGGTCAGTCCATCCTTGAGCGGGTCGTCTGGATCGATCATGGCAGCGTCCTCGGCAGTGGGTTCAGTGCGTTGGAGTGCCGTACTAGCTGGTCGTTCTGCGATCGTCGACAGTGGGCCCGGCCTGCGGTACCGCTGCCGAGAGCGCTTCGATGATGCGGCAGTCTTTCACCGACGACTGATTGCAACCGGCCAGGCGCTGCAACTCCGCCTCGAGCCGCTGCAGGTCGGCGATGCGCTGGCGCACTCCGACCAGGTGGGTCTGAACCAGGCGATCGACATCGCTACAGGCGTGACCCGGCTGATCGGCCAGTTCGACCAGCGTGCGAATTTCATCAAGGGAGAAGCCCAGCTCCCGCCCCCGCTTGATGAACCGCAACCGCGCCACGTCCTGAGCCGTGTAGCTGCGATAGCCGGACGACGTCCGCAACGGCGCCGCGAGCAGGCCGATGCGCTCGTAGTAGCGGATGGTCTCCACGTTCACAGCCGTGGCCTGGCTGAGTTTGCCGATGGTGATAGACATGGCTAGATCCTGGCTCGCGGCAATCGGATATGGCTGAAGGCAACCGTCAGGAAATATCGATCTGGTAGCGGAACCCATCGGCAGCAGCACGAGAAATGCGGTATTCGAGCGGGCTTCGGTCGTAGCCCAGGGCGACCCGCTCGATGATCACCATCGGCGCACCCTCCTTGATCGCCAGAAACCTGGCCATGGCGCCAACGGCCTCCCCCACCGTCAGCGTCTCCTTCGCCGAGGCGACACACTGGCCGCACTGGGTTTCGTAGAACGGATACAGCAGCTCGCCAAACCCCTCGATGTCGACTTCCAGCAGCGCAGCAAAGCGGGTGGCAGGCAACCAGATGTCCTCGTGAAAAAGCGTCCGTCCCTCGATGATCCGCAGTCGCTCAAGGTGAATGACCTTTTCGCCATCCTGCAGCCTGAGTGCAGCCGACACCGTATCCGCTGGTTCCTCAACTGTCCTGGCCAGAATCCGGCTGCCCGGGATCTCGCGCCCGCCGCTGGCATCCACCTGGCGAAAGAAACGCGCTAGCGAGGCATCGAAATTCGGGCGGCGCACGAAGGTGCCGCGGCCCTGGCTACGCAGCAGCAATCCCTCGTTCACCAACGTGTCCACAGCCTTGCGTACGGTGCCGATCGCCACGCCATAAAGCCTGGTCAGCTCCGCTTCGGTGGGGATGGGCGCGCCGGGCATCCACTCGCCTGCTGCGATCTTCGCCAGCATCTCTTCGCGCAGCCGCTGATAGAGCGGCAGGCGCTCGTCGTATCCGAGTATCGGGGTGTTCATTTCATCGATTCGTTCATTGACCCGGCACAACTGTACCACCGGCCCAGCGATTGACAGAGAGGCTGAGCTAACTATATGGTCATCTATTCATATATATGACTAGATGAAATTTTAAAGACCGTACAGTCCCGCTACGCGTCTCGCTTCTCCATCACTACAACAATCAGGGTTATCACAATGACCGGCCTTCACCCGCCTGCGATCACTGGCGTCGACACTCACGCCCATGTCTTCCGGCAAGACCTGCCGATGGTTTCCAATCGACGCTACAGCCCGCATTACGATGCACTGGTCGAACAGTACTTTGCATCTCGATCGCCACGGGCTTTCCCACGGCGTGCTGATCCAGCCGAGCTTCCTCGGTACCGACAATCGCTTCATGCTTGACGCGCTACGCCGTTATCCGCAGCGACTGAGGGGCGTTGCGGTGGTCGACGCAAGCATCAGCGATACGCAGCTAGATGAGCTGGAAGAAGCCGGCGTGGTAGGCATCCGGCTGAATCTCATCGGAAAGGCGCTGACCGAATACGCCAGCGCTGAATGGATGGGGCTATTCGCTCGGCTTGGTGCCCGTGGCTGGCAGGTCGAAATCCAGCGCGGCATCGACGATGTGGCGCTGGTCATTCCCGGCCTGCTGGCTTGCGGAGTGACGGTGGTGATCGATCATTTCGGGCTGCCTGCCGGCGGAATCGATGCCGGGAAACCCAATCACCAGGCATTCCTGCAATCGCTGGCCAACCCACAGGTCTGGCTCAAGCTCTCCGCCGCGTATCGGAGCCAATCCGACATCGCGCAAGCGGCAACGGTGCTGGCCAAGGCACGCCATGCAGCCGGTGGCATCGAGCGATTCGTCTGGGGCAGCGACTGGCCCAACACCCAGTTCGAAAGCCAGACCGATTACACCGAGCAGCTTTCCCTCATCGACATCCTGCTGCCGGATACTCGTGAGCGGACGCAGGTATTGCTGACCAACGCGGCAAAGCTGTTCGGCTTTGCGACGTGCAACTAAACGATCCGTCACACAACAGGACATATCCATCATGATGAGCCTGCTCGTCGTCGCGGCTATCGTTGTCGCAGTCGCCCTCGGCTACAAAACCAAGATCAACATCGGTCTGTTCGCCATCGCGTTCGCCTACCTGATCGGCGCGTTCGGAATGGGGCTCAGCCCTTCCGAAATCATCGCCATGTGGCCGCTGAAGATCTTCTTCGTGATCTTCTCCGTCTGCCTTTTCTACAGCTTCGCAACGGTCAACGGAACGCTGGAGAAACTTGCAGAACACCTGATCTACCACTGTCGATCGGTGCCACAACTGCTCCCCTTTGCAGTGTTCTTCACCGCCACGGTCATCTCCGCGATGGGCGCCGGCTACTACACCGTACTGGCGTTCATGGCGCCGATCACCCTGTTGCTCTGTGAGCGTACCGGCATGAGCCTGATCGCCGGCGGGATGGCTGTGAACTATGGAGCCCTGAGCGGAGCCAACTTCGTATCCAGCCAAAGCGGCATCATCTTCCGCGGCCTTATGGTCAACGCCGGCATCACGGAGAACGAGGCCTTCATCAATACCGCAGGCATCTTCGTCAGCACGCTGGTGATCCCGTTGCTGGTGATTTCGGTGCTGGTCTTTCTGACCGGACACGGTAAAGCCATGAAGGCTTCGGTCTTCGCCGCGACACCACCGACGCCGCTGAACCGTGAGCAGCGGATGACGCTGTGGCTGACGCTGGCAATGATGGCCATCGTCCTCGCGGCACCAATCGCCTACCTGATGTTGCCGGACAACCCGACAGCCCGCCTCGTCAACTCGAAGATGGACATCGGTCTGATCGCCAGCCTGTTCTCGGTGATCGCGCTACTCCTCAAGCTCGGCGACGAGCGCAAAGCGATGGCATCGGTACCCTGGGCCACGCTGATCATGATCTGCGGCGTCGGAATGCTGATTTCGGTGGCGATCAAGGCCGGCACCATCGACATCCTGGCGTCGTGGATGGGCAACAGTATTCCGCCGATTCTGGTGCCGCTGGTGTTCGGCATCGTCGCGGCGTTCATGTCACTGTTCTCCAGCACCCTGGGCGTGGTCACGCCTGCACTGTTTCCGATGGTGCCGCCGATCGCCTCGGCACTGGGGCTGGACCCGCTGATCCTGTTCGTAGCCATCGTCGTCGGCTCGCAGGCGACCTCGATCTCGCCATTCTCCTCAGGAGGCAGCCTGATCCTCGGCTCCTGCCCCACCGAGCAAAGCCGCACCGTGCTGTTCCCGCAGCTGCTGTTCCGCGCCGCCCCGCTGGGGTTCGTCGCGGCGCTGATATTCAACGTGCTGCTGACCGTTCTCTACTGACCCACCGCCGTGGCCCGACAGCGTGCCATGGTGCCGGCAGCCAATCGTGTTCGAGCGCAACGCTGATCCGCCAGCCGGTCAGCAGCTGCGCTATCAGCCAACCGACCCCAAGGCGCGACGGCGAGGCCCTCGGCTGTGGTCCCGATGCCGCAGCCAACTTTCGACAAGGAGAAAGGACTCATGAAGAACTGGTTCGCCGATATCAGCATGACCAGGAAACTGACGATCGGCTTTGGCGCGGTGCTGCTGCTGACGATCGCACTGGCGATCTCCGGCTGGCTCAGCCTGAGCGGCGTCATCCATCGCAGCGAACTGATGGAACGGATCGCCGCGCTGAACGAAGCGCTGGACGAACTCAGGGTGGCCCGCCTCCAATACATGCTGGACAACAGCGACGCGAAGTCAGCCGAGGCGGTAACCGAGGCCCTCGACCACTTTGCGGCGCAGCACCGGGACATCGCGCCAGCCTTTCGTGATCCGGAAAACCGGATGCTGTTACAAAAGCAGGGCGAACAGATACAGCGCTATCGCGCCACGCTGAGCAGAATGCGTGAAGCCTATGCCGCCGGCAGTGCTGCCAGGGCGGATATGGGCAAGCAGGCCGCTCTCGCCAGCGAGCCGATCGCGGCGATGGGCAAGGCCGTGGCGCAGATGCCGGAGCACGCCGAGAATCGCTACACGGGCATCGAGGCGATTGCGGAGCTGCGCATGAACTGGCAGCTGGTGCGCTACGAGATGCGTGGCTACAACACAACGCCAACGCCGGAAATGGCGGCCAAGGTCGAACAGCAGATCAAGCTGGCCCGACAGTCCGCTGCACGCGTGCAGACAGTGCTTGGTCAGGCGTATTCCGCTCAGGTCGCGGTAACCGAACAGGCGCTGGATGGCTACCTGGCGGCACTCCACGCCGTCGTCGCGCAGACCGAAGCCATCAGCACAGCACGCCAGGACATGGCCAGCCAGGCCGGCGAGATCAGAGGCCTGGCCCGCGCCCTGACCCAGGCGCAGAGCGCAAGCCGCGAGCACGAGGCGGCGCAATCGAAACTCACCCAGGCGCTGGTTACCGCGTTCGCCCTGCTTATCGGTCTACTGGCGGCCTGGCTGATTACCCGCCAGATCACGCATCCCCTCGCCGAAACGCTTGCCGTGGTCAGGAATATCGCCGCTGGCGACCTGACCGACCAGCGGGACATCCGCCGCCAGGATGAGATCGGTGCCCTGCAGCGCGGGGTAATGGGCATGTCGGCAACCTTGCGCGAGCTGATCAGCGGCATCCGCGACAGCGTCACGCAAATGGCCAGCGCCGCCGAGCAGCTGTCGGCAGTCACAGAGCAGACCAGTGTCGGGATGAACGGCCAGCGCGCCGAAACCGACCAGGTTGCAACGGCCATGCAGGAGATGTCCGCTACCGTGCAGGAAGTGGCACGCAACGCCGAGCAGGCATCGCAGGCAGCCAATGCGGCAGACCGCGATGCGCGCGCGGGCGATGCGGTCGTCGGCGAAGCGATCGAACAGATCGAGCGGCTCTCCCGGGAAATGCTTCGCTCGGCCGAAGCGATGGCCAGCCTGGAAGCGGAAAGCAACCGCATCGGCAGCGTAATGGATGTGATCAAGGCGGTCGCCGAACAGACCAACCTGCTGGCGCTCAATGCCGCCATCGAGGCCGCGCGGGCCGGCGAAGCGGGACGCGGCTTCGCGGTCGTCGCCGATGAAGTGCGCAGTCTGGCGCAACGGACGCAGAAATCCACCGAGGAAATCGAGCAGTTGGTCGCCGCCCTGCAACACGGCACTCAGCAGGCCGCAGCCGCAATGCAGAGCAGCCACACCCTGACTCAAAGCAGCGTCGAACTCACACGCAGGGCGGGACTGGCACTCAGCGACATCACCAGCAAGGTCTCCGACATCCAGGCAATGAATCAGCAGATCGCAGCGGCCGCCGAGGAACAGGGCGCCGTCGCGGAAGAGATCAGCCGTAACGTCGTGAATGTGCGCGACATCTCCGAGCAGACCGCAACGGCCAGCGATGAAACCGCGGCGTCCAGTATCGAGCTGGCACGCCTGGGTAACGAACTGCAGATGCTGGTCAGTCGCTTTCGCGTCTGACGCCGGACCACGATGCGCACTCACGCCGGAGCGGCGCTTGACCCTGTAGTTGCTACAGGGTTTAGCGTAATGCCATCGACATTCCGAGGCGACGTACATGGCAGGAAATTGCTGCAACAGTGGTTGCGCCAGCGCAGCGGTGCGCGGGCGCTATCGGCGGATTCTCTGGATCGCGCTGCTGATCAACCTGGCGATGTTCGCGGTGGAGATAGGCGCCGGCGTGCAGGCCGGTTCGGTCTCGCTGCTGGCCGACTCGCTGGACTTCTTCGGCGATGCGGCCAACTACGGTGTCAGCCTGTTCGTGCTGGGCATGGGCGTGGTCATGCGGGCCAGGGCGTCGCTGGCCAAGGCACTGACCATGGGTCTGTTCGGCCTGTTCATCCTGGTAGTCGCGATCGACAACTTCATCGATGCCAGCGTGCCCCAGGCCACGACGATGGGCATCGTCGGCACCATCGCACTGCTGGCCAACGTCGCCGTGGCGCTCATGCTCTATGCCTACCGTGAAGGCGACAGCAACATGCGCAGTGTCTGGCTGTGCAGCCGCAACGATGCGCTGGGCAATATCGCCGTGATGCTGGCGGCGCTGGGTGTGTTCGGCACTGGGGCGGGCTGGCCGGACCTGATCGTGGCCAGCATCATGGCGCTGCTGTCGATCAGCGCAGCCGTGCAGATCACTCGCCACGCCCTCGACGAACTGCGCACCGAGCGAATGGCCGTCAGGCAAATGGAGCGAGGCGCCTGACGCAGGCTTCGCGTTCTCTACCGATCGCAGCCCGACCGGCTGCGCTCGTGGAGGAAGGCCACCGGAGCCGAGCCATCGGCGTTCAGCTGGAGGATTTCCCGCGGCCTGCCCTGCTCATCCAGCACCAGCAGGCCGATGCCCGAGCCGTTCCACAGACGCTCGCCCGCCTGGCTGCGGTCCGGCACACGCGGCACGACTTCCAGGCGCCGCCGCTTGGTCAGCCAGTTCAGCGGCGACCAGGGCGCGTACAGCCAGCGGTTGAGGCGATCGAACCAGTCCAGCAGGCGTCGTGGAAACTCGTTCTTCACCCCGCTGCTGGTGATCTGCCAGACCCTCGGCCCGCTGTCGCGGGCGCGGATGTGCACTTCGTAGACGAAGGAGTAATGCACGTCACCGGAGAGGATCACGTAGTTACCCGGCGAGCGCGAATGACGGAAGATGTTCATCATCACGTGCGCGGCACCACGGTGGGCCATCCAGTTTTCCGCATCCACCAGCAAGGGCTGGCCGGCCCAGCTGAACACCCGCTGCACCGCCTCGATCAGCTTGACGCCGAACATCGGCGCCGGCGAGACGATCAGCACCGAGGGCTTGTCGAGGATGTTCTGCTGCAGTTCGCTCAGCGCCTCCCAATCCATCAGGCCGGACGGGCGACTCAGATTGCGTTCGCTGCGCCAGCGCCGGGTGCGGGTGTCGAGCACCACCAGCGGCGGTTCGCTTGGCAACTCGTAGCCCCAGCCGTCCAGACGCAGCAGCGTCTCGATGAAACGGTCCTGTTCGGCGCAATCGAGCCAGCCATCCCGAGCCGCCTCCAGCAGCTGCTGCACCTGCGCCAGCAGCGCGCCGAAACGCTCGGGCTGATTGCCCCAGGCCTGGCAGAGCAGATAGGCGATGAGCGCATTACCGATGATCCGCCGCGACAGCGGGTGGCCGTAGGCGGTCTCCTCCCAGCGAGCCGACAGGTTCCAGTCGTCGGTGATGTCGTGGTCGTCGAAGATCATCAACGACGGCACATGGGCCAGCGCCCGCGCAGCCTGCGGCAAAGTGCGCCGGAACCCCCGCAGATAGTGTTCTTCGCGGCGATAGCGCTCGGCGTGCTTCGCCTCGAGCGCAGGCATCACCGGTTCGATCAGCGACCACGGCGTGGGCGACCACACCAGCAGGTACATGGCCATGACCTCGGCGAGGGTGATCAGGTGGTTCTGTCCGTTGGCGGTGGTGAAAACCGGCTTTTCCACACCGCCGAAGAAGCGTTCGCGCAACGCCTCGTTGGACTTGAACGCGGGCAGCAATTGCTCGCGCCGGTAGTAGGTGGCCGGGTGGGCCAGCAGTTCATCGCTGTCGTCCACCACCGCGCCCTGGAGATGCTCGCCGTACAGGCCCAGCCGGCGCATCAGCGCGTGGATGGCCACCAGCATCGGCCCAGCGACATCATCGGCGTAGACCTGGTCGCCGGTCATCAGCAGCACTGCCGGGCGCGCGTCCGGATCGGTCAAGCCGCGGCGCACCAGCTCATCCACGCACAGCAGCCCATCCGCGGCCGCATGGTGCGGTTTGCGACAGGAGCCGTGCAGCACGCGGTCGAGCCGCGAGTTGATGACGAAGCTCGGCCGCGTGGCGCCGTCGTGCAACAGGTGTGGCGCCCAGTCGGCGATGCCCCGCGGCTGCTCGCCCTCGTGGAGCAAAAGGTCGTACTCGATCAGGCAATCGCCGGGCAGCGCTGCATCGGGCGTGAAACGGATGAGGTGCAGCACCGCATGATGGCCAAGCCGCAGCCGCTGGCAGGCCTCGCCTTCGAGTCGAATGCGCCGCTGCTGGCCGGCCTGGGGGCTTTCAAGGACCAGCGACAGCTCGAGCACGCGTGACGCGATCAGCCAGAAGGTCAGACCGCCAGGCTCGGCTCGACGCAGCAACGGGCCGGCCAGCACGGGCGGCAGATCCTGGTGGGTGGGAATATCGGTCAAGGGCAACCCTGTCTGTGGCAACAGGCTTCTCTGACAGCACGCCGGCCCCGATCGCTCATTGGAAGCAGCGAGGGGCTCCACTTGCCGTTCAAGGGGCGCCGAACATGGCCGTCCAGTAGATGGCCGCGTCGCTCTGCGGATCGACCGCATAGGCCGCGCCCAGCTCGGTGTACGCCGGGTTCATCAGATTGGCGCAGTGCCCCGGGCTGGCCAGCCAGCCTTCCAGCACCTTGCGCGCGGTCGGCAGCGCCGCGGCGATGTTCTCACCGACCAGGCTACCGGCGTAGCCGGCGAGTTCGGCGCGATCGCCCGGCGTACGGCCGTCCTCGCTCAAGTGACTGAAGAAGTTGCGATTGGCCATCGCCCGGCTGTGAGCCTCGGCGGTGCTACCCAGCGTCGCGTTCCAGGCCAGCGGCCGCGCGGCGGCGAAATCCTGGCTACCGCAACGGCGCGCCGTGGCCCGGGCACGATTGATCTGTTCCAGCAGCTTCTGCCCTTCGGCCTGCCAGTCGCCGAGGCGACCATCGAGCAGCGGCCGCGCCACCACGATGCGCCAGTCGCGACCTTCGCGGCTGACGCCGATCTCGGTGAACTGAGGATCGAGGATCACCCGGCAGAAGCTTTCGCGCAGCGCCTGCATCGCCGCCTGGGCATCCCGCGGACCGGACAGCGTGATCGCCTGCACCGTGACCATCGGGTAGCCAGCGCGGGACAAGGCATCCTGCAGGTCACCGGCGGCGCCGACCGGCAAGTTCAGCCGCGAATCGGCCGTGAGTGGCGGCAGCTCCTCGCTGGCCTTGCTGCCGCAGCGCTGCACCTCGCCACGGTAGGCATTGATCGACTCGACCAGCCGGGCCTCCTCGGCCGCAGCGGCGCCGGCAACGCAAAGGGTCGCCAGCAGCAGGACGGATGACAGAACACGCATGACAATTCTCCAGCAATTCCCTGACGGAACGACGCGCACCCGGCGCGGAAACTGGCGCCATGGTGCGCGACACCGCCGCGCTTGTCATCCCGCAGCGGCACAAGGCCACCGGCTGGGCGCCGCTGGCGGCCTTGGCTATGATCAGGCGCCATGAACAGCCAACCGCCGATTCGCCAATCCTGCCCACCCGGCACCTGCACCTGTCGGCGGGACGAGCTGCTGGAAGCACCGGGCGCCGACGTGCGCATCCTGCTGCTCACCCGCCACGAGGAAAACCGCCTGCTCGAGCGTCTGGCCAACGTGCAGAGTCTGGAGGAACTGGAGCGGCTGCAGCAGCGCATGTTCGAACAGCTGGGCATTCGCATGACGATCGCCCCCGGCCACAACGAAGTGCGCAGCATGCGCGGCATCGCCATCGAGTTCGCCGAGCAACCCGGCCTCTGCCGCAAGACCCGCCCCGCCATTGCCGCCGCCGTTCGCCGCGGTCTGGCGCAGCGCCCGGAAATCGCCTGGCGCCTGCTCGATGCGCACGATTTGCTGGGTGGGTTATGAGCAACCTGCGCCCCGTCGCGATCGACCTGCGTTCGCTGCCATGGGCGGTTTCATAGCCGAGCCCGCCCCCTTCGAAAAAAATCCGTTCCTGCCGCTTGACCCTCACGCAGCGTCAGCCCCGACGATCCCTGCCGTGCGAAACGAAAAGGAGACATCAATGTTGCTCAAGGTAGGCGAACTGGCCAAGCGCTCCGGCGTGACCGTCCGGACGCTGCATCACTACGACAACCTTGATCTGCTCAAACCGTCCGCACGCTCCGATGCCGGTTATCGGCTCTACGACCGCAAGGACGTCGAGCGCCTGCATCACATCCAGGCACTGCGTGGCCTTGGCCTGTCGCTGACCGACATCGGAGCCCTGTTGAACCAGCGCGCGGTTTCCCTGCCCGGACTGATCGACCAGCAATTGCTGCAGCTCGATCGCCAGTTGCAGAGCCTCCAGCGCCTGCGCAGCCGATTGCACAGGCTGCGCGAGCGCTACGTTCTGGGCGAAGAACCCGCGCTGACCGACCTACTGGATACCCTGGGATCGATGATCATGTACGAAAAGCACTTTTCCGCCGACGAACTGGCCAGGCTGGCCTTCACCGAACGCCTCGACCAAGGCACCAGTGCCTGGCCCGCCCTGGCTGAGCAGGCCAAGGCACTGATGGAGGCCGGCGTACCGCCGCAGGCTGAGCAAGCACAGCGGCTGGCGCGGGACTGGATGATCCAGCTCGAGCGCGACACCGCACAGGACCCAGCCCTGCTGACCAGGCTCGACACCATGCACGCAGCCGAGCCAGGGCTGCAGCAGCGAACCGGCGTCAGCCAGGCCATGCGCGACTATGTGCTGGCGGCGTTCGCCGAATACCGCCTGGCGATCTACCATCGCCACCTGACGGACGACGAGTTCGCCCGCATGCGCACGCATTACGCCGCAAGCCTGCGCCAATGGCCGGAACTGCTCGCGCAGCTTCAGCGCTGCCGTAGCGAGCGTCTCCCGCCGGAGCACGAGCGGGTGATCGCACTGGCCCGCCGCTGGGGTGAGTTGTTCAGCGCCTACGCCGGCCCGAACGCCGACACCCAGCGCCGAATCCAGCAGGCCGAGCAGCAGGAACCTGAGTTGCAGGCCGGCACCTGGGTAGCGCCCGAGGTGATCGATTACCTGCGGCAGGCCATGACGGCCCTGATGCAGCAGGGCCGCGGCTAGGCACCGCCGGCGACGAGCCTGCGTGCCGGCCACGCAGGCTCCCGGCTCGGCGGCAACAGATCGTCGCCAACGGAGGCGTTGCGCATGGACGCTGCGCGGCAAGTCTTTACAATGCACGACCTCGAAACACAGCCGGTCCGTGCCCATGTCCCTTCCCAAGCACCATCTCGAACTGCTCGCCCCTGCCCGTGACGCCAGCATCGCCCGCGAGGCCATCCTGCATGGCGCCGATGCGGTGTACATCGGCGGCCCCAGCTTTGGTGCCCGGCACAACGCCGAGAACAGCGTGGCCGACATCGCCGAGCTGGTGAGATTTGCCCATCTGTTCCACGCGCGGGTGTTCGTCACGCTGAACACCATCCTGCACGACGACGAACTGGAAGCAGCGCGCGCGCTGATCCAGCAGCTGTACGAGATCGGCGTTGACGCGCTGATCGTGCAGGACATGGGCATCATGGAGCTGGATATTCCGCCCATCGAGATCCATGCCAGCACCCAGACCGATATCCGCACGCTGGAACGGGCCAAGTTCCTCGACAAAGCCGGTTTCTCGCAGCTGGTCCTCGCCCGCGAGCTGAACCTGCAGGAAATCCGCGCGATCTACGACGAAGTGGATTCGACCCTGGAGTTCTTCATCCACGGCGCGCTGTGCGTGGCGTTTTCCGGGCAGTGCAATATCAGCCACGCGCAGACCGGGCGCAGCGCCAACCGCGGCGACTGCTCGCAGGCCTGCCGCCTGCCCTACACGCTGAAGGACGATCAGGGCCGCGTGGTGGCCTTCGAGAAGCACCTGCTGTCGATGAAGGACAACAACCAGAGCGCCAACCTGAGCGCGCTGGTGGATGCCGGCGTGCGTTCGTTCAAGATCGAGGGGCGCTACAAGGATGTGAGCTACGTGAAGAACATCACCGCTTACTACCGCCAGCGCCTGGACGGCATTCTTGCCGAACGCCCTGACCTGGCCCGCGCCTCCAGCGGCCGCACTGATCACTTTTTCGTCCCGGACCCGGACAAGACGTTCCACCGCGGTAGCACCGACTACTTCGTCACCGACCGCAAGATCGACATCGGCGCCTTCGACTCGCCGACCTTCACCGGCCTCGCCGTGGGTGAAGTGCTCAAGGTCGGCAAGCATGACCTGACCGTGCAGACCCGCGAGCCGCTCTCAAACGGCGACGGCCTCAACGTGCTGATCAAGCGCGAGGTGGTGGGCTTCCGCGCCAGCGTGGTCGAGCCGCTGAAGCAGTTCGAGGAGGACGGTCAGCCGTTCTGGCAGTACCGCGTCGAACCCAACGAAATGCCCGCCGCGATGCGCCAGGTGCGCCCGAACCACCCGCTCAACCGCAACCTGGACCATAACTGGCAGAACGCACTGCTCAAGACCTCCGCCGAGCGCCGCATCGGTGTGCGGTGGCTGGCAATATTGCGCGCCGATGAGCTGGAGCTGCATGTCACCAGCGAGGAAGGCGCCTATGCCACGGCCACCCTGCCCGGCCCCTTCGGCGAAGCGAAGAAGCCCGAGCAGGTGCCCGGCCAGATCGCCGACCTGCTGAGCCAGCTGGGCACCACCATCTACCACGCCGAAGAAGTCGAAGTGGATGCACCGCAGGCCTTCTTCATCCCCAACTCGCAACTCAAGGCGCTGCGCCGCGAAGCCATCGAGGCGCTGGGCGAAGCGCGCGAAGCCATCCGCCCGCGCGGCGGGCGCAAGCCGGTCAGCGTGCCGCCGCCGGTCTATCCAGAATCGCACCTGTCGTTTCTCTACAACGTCTACAACGAGAAGGCCCGGACCTTCTATCACCGTTACGGTGTGCAGCTGATCGACGCGGCGTACGAGGCCCACGAGGAACCCGGCGAAGTGCCAGTGATGATCACCAAGCACTGCCTGCGCTTCTCCTTCAATCTGTGCCCGAAGCAGGCCAAGGGCGTCACCGGGGTGCGCACGAAGGTCGCGCCGATGCAGCTGGTGCACGGCGACGAGGTGCTGACGCTGAAGTTCGACTGCAAGCCCTGCGAGATGCACGTGATCGGCAAGATGAAGGGCCACATCCTCGACCTGCCGCAGCCGGGTAGCGCCGCCAGCGTGGTCGGGCAGATCAGCCCTGAAGACCTGATGAAGACCATTCGCCGGCCGCTGCACTGATCAGAGCAGTCGCGCTGGCCATGCCCCTCTCTCAACCATGTCGTTCACCACTTCGATCAGAAGCTTGTGGACGGCACGTACCGCGCGTGACCGTACGCCCTTGCGCGCAGCAGCGATATGCACGCTCCAGCTCACCCGCGGGTCCGCAATCGGCGTTGCCGCCAAGCGCCCGTCCTCAAGCTCACGGCCCAGGCAAACGAGCGGGAGTACCGCGCAGAAATCGGAATTGACCAGCTCTATGATGCTGCTCAGCGAGTCGATTTCAAACTTGACGTTCAGCTTGACCCCTCGCTTGGCCGCTACGTCGTACAACAACTTCGTCAGTACGTTCGGGTAGCACGGCAGAACCAGCTGGAACTCTTCCAGCATCGAGAACGACACCACTTTCCTGTTTTTTACGATGTTTTTATCGCGGGAGATAAGAAACAAGTCTTCGGTGAGAATCGGAATCAGGTCGGCATCGTCAACTTCCAGCAGCTTTGGCTCGTAAAGGATCGACAAGTCCAGGCTGTCGCGCTGCAAGGCTTGACTCAGCGTTCCACTCATAGCCTCAACCACGCGCAACGTGATTCCCGGATAGTGCTCATGCACTTTCGCCACAAGTGGCGCAGTCAGGGCACGAGCAGCGGTGGTGGTCACGCCAAGCCTGACCTCTCCGGTCGGATTGCGCGTCAGATCCTGCACCAGCTCCCGAGTTCTGCCTATCTCGTTGAGTATCGTGCCGAAATGGCTCAACAGCATCGCCCCCAAGTCATTGGGCACTATTCCCCTTGAGTGCCTGATGACCAGCTCGACACCCAGCTCATCCTCCAGAGCACGCAACTGCTGACTCAATGCCGGCTGCGCGACGCCCAACTCCTCCGCGGCCTTGGAAAGGCTTCCGCACTCGGCAATCCGCACGAAATAACGCAGTTGCTTGAGATTCATATTTTAGTAGCCATTAAAAAAATGCATCCCTTACCAGCCCCTTACAACAAACCCATCTAACTGCATGAGCCGTACCAATGCAGGTAGGCTGCAACATAAGAACCCACAACCCCTTCAAATAGCCACAACTAGCTTACAAAACTACCCAGAAACAGCACTAAACGAGTGCGTCACAAATTAAAACGCACCGATTGAGAGCAATAAGAAAAAACGATATCTGCTAGCAATAAAAAGTAGTTGTCTTATGGTTTTTTTAATCGTTCACTGTCCATAACCCGCCGATAAGGGGAAACCCAGATAGGGTGACCAATACCGGCCCTGATAACAAAAAACATATCCCTATTATTAGTCCAGCCACCTATGGGCTTTTTTACTCAATCGAAACTGCTTAAGACATAACCCAACAGAAAACCAAGCTAGAACTTTGCACGCTAGTCGCATTGAGGATGGAGCAATGAAATACGTAGGAAAAACAGGATTCAGCTTCTTGTTATCAATCGGACTTTTCGCGGCCGGGGCAAGCGCCCAAGCGGAGCAGATCAACCTCCGGGCAGGCTCTGGCCATCCGGTAGGCCTTCTGTCCTATACGGAAACCGCCCATAAGTTTTTTGTGCCGGAACTGAAGAAAAGAATCGAAGAGAATACCAATCATGGCGTGCGAGTCATGGAGCTCCACGCCGGCCAAATCGCTAAGGTCACGGAGGTTCTCGAAGCGACGCGGGATGGTCTACTGGATATCGGTTTCATCAGCATGATCTTCGAGCCATCCGAACTCTTGGCGCACAATTTCCCGTTGTTCCTGCCCTTTGGCTCCCCCGATGCCAAGATCGCGAGCGAAGCCGCACGGGCCACCTATGAAGCCCACCCAGAACTGGCCGAAACCTTCGAGAAGAAATACAACCAGAAACTGCTCGCGATCAGCTGCCTGTCGAACTACGGCCTGGGCACCAACTTCTCCTGGGAAAACTTCTCCGATCTTCAGGGCCACAAGATCGCTGGTGCCGGGGTAAACCTGGACTGGATCAAAGGTGCAACCCCGGTGGCATCCAACCTCAACGAGGCCTATCAGTCGATACAGACGGGTGTGTACCAGGGCTATATCAGCACGTCGAGCTGGTGGACTACGTTCAAGCTCAACGAAGTGGCAAAGCATTTCACCAAAATCGACTTTGGGGCGATGCCGGTCAACAGCGTTACCATCAATCTGAAGACCTGGAACCGGTTACCTGCCAACGTACAGCAGATCCTCAAGGACGTTGCCAAGGATTACGAAGACGCCACAGCTGAGGTCTGCGCTGCCAATGACCGCAACGGTCTGCAGAAAGCCCGGGACGCTGGCGTCAAGGTCAGCGAGATTTCCCCCGAAGCGCGCATTGCCTGGGCCGAGGCGCTGAAGGACTTCCCCAACCGCATGGCTCAGGAAGTCAACCGGCAAGGCATGCCTGGTACCGCCATCATGAAGACCTATATCAGCGAACTCGAGAAGCGTGGCTACGAGTTCCCCTATGCCTATCAGATCGACTGATCCGGGATTCTGACCGAGCTATCGGCTCGGTCATTCCACTCCAAATTTTGATTCTGAGAAAGCGGCCTACTACAAGCGAGGGCGTTTTATGTTCGTGCGCGAAAATTCTGGCTGGGTCGGAATACTCGACTTCACACTTCAAACAATCAGCAAGTTGCTGATGATAATAGCCGCAGCATTACTGGCACTAGTTGCACTACTGATTGCAACTGATGTATTCGGACGTGGACTTTTCAACACACCCATCATCGGCGTATCGGAAGTCGTAGTTAACGGCTTGGTCATCATCGCCTTTCTTCAGCTTCCCTACACAGTTCGAATCGGCGGCATGCTGCGCTCGGAGTTGATGGATATGATCGCACCGCCCGTGATTAAGCGCTTTCTATGGCTGGCCGGTTATATATTGGGAGCTGTCCTGTTCGCCATTCTGGCAAAAGCTGAGTGGGGAAACATGGTTCACGCCTTTAACACGGGCGAATTCGAAGGCCATGTAACTTTCGCCGTTCCTGTGTTTCCCAGCCGGCTGGCAATAGTGACGGGCTCCATTCTCGCCACGTTGACCTATCTGATCATGGCGATCCCCGCAGCCGTTGCTCTTTTTACTGGAAATGACAAGCCACTCAACTTGTTGCAGGGGCAGGAGGTACAACATGGGTAGTCCGGAATTTGCCGTGATAATCATTGCGACACTGATCATGAGCATCCTGCTGGGAATACCCGTGGTCATTTCCCTGGGGCTGACAAGTTTCTTTGGCCTTGCCTATCTAATGGGAACCTTCGATATCGCCAGTTCCTTGCTTGCCAGTAGTGCATTCGGGGCGATTCGCGCCTATGAATTCGCGACAATCCCGCTATTTGTGCTGTTGGGGGAAATTCTCGCCAAGTCAGGGGCTGCGACCGATCTGTTCAGATTGATCAACCAGTCGTTCAAACGCTTGCCAGGGCGCCTGGCTCTGGCCACCGTCGGCGGGAATGCGGCATTCGGCGCCGTAACCGGGGTATCCATCGCCTCGGCTGCTGCCTTTTCCCGTATCGCCTACCCAGAAATGGCACGGGCCAAGTACAACAAAGGTGTGGCGCTGGGATGCATTGCCGGCAGCGCCTCCCTCGGCATGCTCCTGCCGCCTAGCGTGCTGTTGATCATCTGGGGCGTCATGGCCGAGCAATCCATCGGCAAACTGTTCATCGCTGGCGTAGTTCCCGGTTTGCTGCTGGCACTCCTGTTCCTGCTGTTCCTTGTCGCCTTCGCCATGTTGCGTCCGCAGCTTTTCGGCACTACGGACAAGCAGGACGTCGAGGTGGATAGAGTCGACACACACGCCAAGCTGGGTGCCATGGGCGTGATCCTCATGATTCTGCTGATTTTCGGCGGTATCTGGTTCGGCCTGTTCACACCAACCGAGGCAGCTGGCATCGGCGTGCTCGGTGCCGTAGTGGTCGGGCTTGCGAAGGGTATGGGGTGGCGCGACTTCTCCGACTCGGTCCTTAGTACCGGCCGTATTTCTGCTCCCCTGCTCTTTCTGCTGATCACTGCGCAGATGTACTCGCGCCTGCTGTCCATGGGCGGCATCGGCGACATGATCAGCGACCTGTTCCTGGGTGTGGGTGGCATCTACATGACCCTGGCCATCATGGTCGCGATCTGGCTGGTGCTGGGCATGTTTCTGGACAGCACCTCCATCATTTTGCTGACGGTACCGATCTTCGCTCCCATCGCCACGGCTCTGGGTTTCGAGCCTCTGGCCTTCGCGATCCTCGGCATCCTCGCCATCGAGGCAGGGTTGCTGACACCGCCGCTCGGGCTGTGCGTTTACACCGTAAAAGGATGCATCTCCGACCGCGAAGCCACGCTGAGCCTGATTTTCCGCGGTTCGATCCCCTACTGGATCATCCTGCTTCTAGTCGTCCTGTTGGTAGCTCTCTTTCCCGGGATCGCCAGCTGGCTTCCCACGAAAATGATGTAGTCGCAATCGCGCCTACGTTATTCCACTGCGTCTCACAAAAGGAAAACGCAATGCCCATCATCGACCTTACGTTGAAGATCGAAGACAACATGCCGGCGCACAAGCTGTTCCAGCGGCCGGTCATCACGGCACACTTCACCCACGAATCCTCGAAGAAATTCAATCTGGGCGTGCCTGGCGACCAGATGACCTTCGCCACCACGCACCTGTCGATGCTCGACCATATCGCCACCCACGTCGATGCCTTCTACCACGTGGGTCCTAACGGCCAGACCATCGATAACATGCCTCTTGAGATGTTCATGGGCAAGGCAGTTTGCCTGGACCTGCGTCATATCCCGGACCTCGGTGACATCGACGTCGCCGACCTGGAAGAAGCCGAAGCCAAGGCGGGTGTGAAAATCGACGGCCATATCGTGTTGATGTGTACCGGTCTGCATAAGAAGTACTACCCGGACGTCAAGGTCGTCTGGTCCAACCCAGGCCTGACCGAAGCCGCTACGCATTGGCTCGCCGACCGCAACTCGAAACTGCACGGCGTGGAAGGCCCCTCTACCGATAAGCCCTCGCATAACGAATTCCCCAGCCATCGCGTATGCCGTGATCGCGGCATCACTCACTACGAGTGGCTGGTGAATCTGGAGGAGCTTGTCGGCAAAGGCGAATTCATGTTCTACGGCCCGCCGCTGAAGATCGACAACGGCAGTGGCTCGCCAGTGCGTGCCTGGGCTGAGGTGCAGTAAGTAGACCCTGGCTGCGGCGGCGCCGCAGCCTTTTCCTGCAGAGGATCCACCGTGGACCAACGAATTCCCATCACCGTACTCAGCGGTTTTCTGGGTGCAGGCAAAACCACCTGCCTCAACCGCGTGCTAACCGACCCTGAAGCGGGACGCATTGCAGTTATCGTCAACGAGTTCGGCGAAATCGGCATCGATGGCGACCTGGTTTCGTCGGCTTCTGAAGACATGCTGGAACTCAAGAACGGTTGCATCTGTTGCGCCAGCAAGGATGACCTAATCAAGACCATCTATGAGCTGTTCATGCGCAAGGTCGGCGCCCTCGAGCCCAGGATCGAGTTCGACAAGCTGCTCATCGAAACCACCGGCATCGCCGACCCTACGCCCCTGGCGCAGATCTTCTATACCGACATGCAGCTCAACCTGAGCTATCGCTTGGATGCCATCGTCACCATGGTCGATCTCAAGCATGTCGTTCAGCAACTGGAGGCCTCAGATGAGGCGCGCAAGCAAATCGCAATGGCCGACAAGATCATCCTCAACAAGCGCGATCTGGTAGATGACGAAACCTACCAAGCAGCCTTGTCCGCTGTAAGGCGCTTGAACCCCAGCTGCCCAGTCGAGATCACGACCTACGCTGAACTGTCCGCCTCGAAGGTCATGGACCTCAGCCTGTTCGACCCGAACACCAAGGAAAGCGCGGTGGCTACCTGGATCGGCGAAAGCACGTCAACCCACCACGAGCATGATCATGCGAAATGCGGACATGATTGCAGCCATGCGCATCATGGCCATATCCGGCATCAAGCCAGTCACGGTGACATCGTGTCCGTGTCATTTCGCGAAGAGGCTCCTCTGGATTATGCCGAGCTGATGCTGGCGCTTTCAGAACTCAATGAGGAATACGGCGACAACCTCTTCCGCATTAAGGGCCTGATCCAGTTCGGTAACGATTCGCGCCCTGTAATCCTTCAAGGCGTACAGAAGGTCTATAGCCCGCTGACCTACGCCGAATCCTGGCCTGGAGAGCAACCGGACTCGCGCCTGGTGTTGATCGGCAAGCATCTTCAACGTAATGCGATCCTGCAGCGTCTGTCCCTGTGCAAGACACAGGTAAGCGCGACGTTGGACCGTGCATTGGGCGCCATCTGACAAGGACATGCTATGAATCAGGAACTCGATTTCATGTCGGCACTGGAAACTAGGGCGGCCATTGCACGCAAAGAGGTTTCGCCCGTCGAAGTGGTGCAGCGCGCGCTGGCTCGCATGGAGGAGACCGAACCCAAGCTCAATGCCTTCGCCACCCGCACCCCTGAACTGGCCCTAGCGGCCGCGCGCGAAGCCGAACAAGCGGTCATGGATGGTGCAGCGCTTGGGTTGCTGCACGGCCTCCCGGTTTCAGTCAAAGACCTCATCACGGTTGCCGGGGTGCCTTGTTCCTTCGGCTCCCGCACGCTCGCAGGTAACCTCGCGGCGCTGGATGCACCCGCGACTGAGCGGGTCAAAGCCGCCGGCGGCTGCATCATCGGCAAGACCACGACCAGCGAATTTGGCTGCAAGGCGGTCGGCAATTCCCCATTGACCGGCATTACGCGCAACCCCTGGGACCTGAGCAGGACACCTGGCGGCTCCAGCGCCGGAGCCGCAGCGAGTGTGGCCGCCGGGGTTAGCGCATTGGCGCTCGGTACCGACGGCGGCGGATCGCTGCGCATTCCAGCCTCGATGACCAATCTGTTCGGCATCAAGGCTCAGTTTGGTCGGGTGCCAGTATTCCCTGCATCCGCCACGCCAACGCTAGCCCATGTAGGGCCTCTGACACGTACCGTTAGAGATTCCGCGTTACTGCTGCAAGCCATCTCCGGATATGACCAGCGTGATCCCTTTTCGGTCGCTGGGGCAGTACCCGACTTCCTCGCCGCTTGCGATAAGCCGGTCAAAGGGATGCGTATCGCCTGGTCACCCACCTTGGGCTACGCGAAGCCGCTGCCGGAAGTGGTCGAGATAGCTGAACGTGCGGCCCGTGCGTTCGAGGACCTGGGATGTACGCTGGAGCTGGTCGAGAACGTCATGGACGATCCGGGTGAGCTGTGGATGGCGGAATTTTACGCCGGCGTCGGGACCCGGCTGCAGAATGTGCTTCGCGATCAACCAGAACTGATCGATAGCGCCGTCTCCGGCGTGCTGGCCGGCGCCCTGGATCAGACGCTCGATGAGTACTACGCCAAGGTATTCGCGCGATACGACTTCCGCGAAAAGATGCGGCAGTTTTTCAGCAAGTACGATCTGCTCCTGACACCAACCATCCCGGTTCCGGCACCTGAGATCGGAGTGGATGTGCCGCCTGAAGTCGCTGGCCGGAATATCGTTTCCTGGGTCTTCTATACCTACCCATTCAACCTGACCGGGCAGCCAGCCGCCTCAGCTCCCGCAGGGATGACAAGCGATGGGTTGCCCGTAGGGTTGCAGATCGTCGGGCCCATGCATGGAGAATGCGCAATCTTTCGCGCAGCGTCTGCGCTGGAAGAAGCTCAACCTTGGGCTGGCCACAGACCTTTCGGATTTTAAACCTCATCCACCGGTTACCTCCTGGCTGCAAAACATGCGAGGTGGAAACCGGTGTTAACCGCTGGCGAAACAGCCACAGCATTCGAAGCGAACGCTGCACTGGGTATTAGCCGGAGCAACGATCACTATCTTTCGCTGGCTGGCTCATTCCACCACTCGGCGCCCTGCCGAAACTTTCCAGGCGAGCGCCAGCCGTACCTACAGAACCCATTTCAGGACTGGAGTACGTATGGCTTACCCGAAGATTCCCGCTCAGCAGCAGGACCGTCTGCCCGGTCGCGAAACCGAAATGCACCCGCAGGCCGAGTTCATCCGCGACAGCTACAAGGGCAGTGGCAAGCTGGCCGGCAAGGTCGCGCTGATCAGTGGCGGCGACAGCGGCATCGGTCGCGCGGCAGCGGTGCACTTCGCTCGTGAAGGTGCGGACGTCGCGATCATGTATCTTGACGAACACGAGGACGCCGAAAACGCCAGCCGCATGGTGGAGGCCGAAGGCCAGCGCTGCCTGTTGATCGCAGGCGACATCCGCGACAGCCGCCACTGCAACGATGCCGTCGAACAAACCGTGAAGGCCTTCGGCCGGCTGGACGTGCTTGTCAACAATGCCGGCCGCCAGGAGGTCCAGACCCGCCTCGAGGACATCACCGACGAGCAGTGGGAGAAGACCTTCGCCACCAACATCCACGGCTACTTCTATCTCACCCGTGCCGCCCTGCCCCATCTGCAGGCCGGTGCCTCGATCATCAACACCACCTCGATCAACTCCTTTATCGGCCACCCGTTGCTGGTCGACTACACCTCGACCAAGGGCGCGATCGATGGCTTTACCCGTGCGCTGTCACAGCAGCTGATCGAGCGCGACATTCGCGTCAACCAGATCGCGCCAGGCCCGATCTGGACGCCGCTGCAGCCACCGTCGCTCGGCAAGCACGACCCGCAGATGCTCGAAGACTTCGGCAGCCAGATGCCCATGGGCCGCTGCGGCCAGCCGTCCGAACTGGGTCCGGCTTATGTCTATCTGGCCTGCGAGGACTCGTCCTATGTCAGTGGCCAGACCATTCACATCAATGGCGGCAAGGTGGTTAACGGCTAGCCGGCGGTGGAAAGCCCGGGCCGGCGCGGCTCCAGGCGAAGCATCGGGTAATGAGTCCGCACGGAACCATCGTGCGGCTCGCCGCGCCCAACGATCAGTACCCATGCGTTGACCGCTATCGGTCCAGACGCCCGCCACCGCAGCCTCGCTGCATATGAAAGGTGAAGTCATGACCCAGATTCTAATTGCCGCTTTCGACCGCTATGCCGAAGCAGAGAAAGTGAAAGCCGAACTCGTGAGCGAGGGGGTGTCCAGTGATGACATCCAGATATCGGCATCCTTCAACGCCGACAATGTCGATAGCAGTCGCGTGGAAGTAGTCGGCGAGGAGCCGGATGAAGACGCAACGGTGGCCGACAAGATCGGCAGCTTCTTTCATAAGGTTCTCGGCGATGGATCGAGCCAGCATGCCGGTCGCTACCCCGAAGCGGCCCGCCGCGGATCGACCATCGTGACCGTCACCCTTGAAGACGACAGTCGCGTATCAACGGTCGAACGAGTCATGGAGCGCAACGGCGCCATCGACATCGACGAGCGCAGCGTTGGCTGGAGCGATGCCGATGCCACGCCGGTGACCGCCAGCACCGAGACGCTGACCACCGGCTATCCGGATGCCGCGTCGATCAGTGTCGACCAGCGCGAACTGGACGGCAGCGCCACGCCCGACCGAGGCCAGGATTCTGGCTCGATCCCGGGCCGCGCGGAGAACGAAAAAGCCGGGCGGCGTGACAATACCGCAGGCCGCGTGCGCATCATTCCGCGCTGAACCGACGCGCCCCTCTCAACAACACAACATCGCCTGCAACGCCAGCGCGTTTTCGGTCGCAGCGCCGCTGGCAGTGTTGTCGAAGATGCACCAGCAGGGTGTATCGCTGTAGTCACGCAATTGCTCGGCCAGGCGCTCCAGCCATTGGCTGGGATACGCCGAGTGATAGATCCGCGGGGATCCATGCAGGCGGTAGTAGCGCAGGCCCGGCCAGCCACCCGGCTCACCGCCACCCGGGAGGGGCGACGGGTCCGCGGCGGCGCGGGCAATACGCCAGTGCCGGAGCTGGGCGTCGGCCTCCAGCCAGCTGGCATGTCGTGGTTCCAGCGCCAGGTCGCCGCCGTAGCGCTCGCGCAGTTCCGCGAAGAACGCCTCAGCCAGTGTGTGCTCATAGGGCAGCGATGGGGGCAACTGCAGCAGCAGGCAGCCGAGCCCGGCGCCCAGCTCGGAAACTTCGCCGAGAAAGCGCTCCAGTTCCTGCGTGCAATCTCGCAGGCGCTTTTCATGGCTGATCAGCCGCGGCAGCTTCACGCAGAAGCTGAACCCCTCCGGCACGCTGGCGGCCCACTTGCGGTAGGTCGCAGGGCGATGCGGGCGATAAAAGGAAGAATTGATTTCCGTCGCGTGAAGCACCTGTGCATAACGCTCGAGATGAGTCCCCTGCGCGGGGAAGACTCGCCCGGCGTCGCGCGGCAGGCTCCAGCCGGCACAGCCGAGGCGAATGTGTGAGCTCTTCGTCATCGCGACCTCTTCTTCTCCGATATCCACGCGACACCGAGCCGGTGCTTTAGACTTGCGCGCTTTTCGCAGTTCACGACTCACGGTCAATCCATGAAGCAGCGCCCCGTCACCCCCTTTCAGATCCTGATTCTGGTCCTGTCTGTCTATGTGATCGGCGCACTGGCGCGCCGACCTGGTATTTGACCAGCCTGACGATGTTTCGACGTTGCTCGGTTATCTGGACAACGTCGTCTGCTTCTTTTTCTTCCTCAATTTCTGGATGCGCCTGCAACAGGCGGAAGACAAGCTGCGCTTCATGCGCTGGGGCTGGATCGATCTGCTAGCCAGTGTGCCGGCCGGCGGATTGCAGGCAGCCAAGCTGTCCCGCGCCTTCCAGGTGCTGCGGGTGCTACGGGCGATCAAGTCGCTGCGGCTGATCTGGCGAATCCTGTTCCGCAATCGCGCCGAGGGCATCGTCGCTTCTGCCGCCACCGCGACCATGCTGCTGGTGGCATTAGGCGCGCTGACCATGCTGCTGGTCGAGGCGCCCAACCCGCAGAGTTCGATCAACACTCCCGAAGAAGCATTGTGGTGGGCGTTTGTCACCGTCACCACGGTCGGCTACGGCGATTTCTACCCAGTCACGACCGAAGGTCGCATCGTTGCCGTGCTGCTGATGGTGTCAGGCGTAGGTCTTTTCGGCAGCTTCGCGGCGTACATCGGTTCGCTGTTTGTCGCCGACCGGCACGCAGAGCACCAGTCAGCCGATGCAGAAATGCTGCACCGCCTGCTGTTGCAGATGGAAAGCCTGACGGAGGAGGTGCGCACTTTAAAACAGCGGCTAGAAAGCCAGCCGACAGGTCGCGACCATTCGCAGGGTGCACAATGAACTAGCCAGATCGTCGGATTGATAACGCGTATGGCGACTCCTTAGGAGTAGCACGAGTCGTAACAGAACACTGATCAGCAAAGGCGTCGATCATGGCAAAGGCCGGAGGCAAGCAGTTCAAATCCATCAGGCTCGAACGCCTGGCGCGGTTCATCGAGTGGGCAACGGCGCGTTATCCGGATTTCGTCGCGAAGAAGCACCACCAGGAAAAGTGGTTTGCTCCCTATATCGGCTACCCGATGCCGGGGCTCGGCCGGGCGGCAAAAGCGTTCTGGCTGGGGCTGCAAGGCCCGGCAGTGGACCAGCTGATGGCCGAGCCCGCTACGGATGAACTGCTCCAGCGGATCGTCAGCCGCGACCTCGGCGAGATCCCCTGCAACATCGATGTGTACGGCAGCCAGAAGACGTTCACCCTGGGTTCGCCCGCCCACCTGCTGGAACCGGAATGGGCACTGCGCCTGGCCGACAGCCCGCAGCGCGACGACTTTCCAGGCCATCTCCAGGCGGCCGTCCAGCAGTACGTATGCGGTCGTCTGCAGTTGCTCGAGCGGCCCTTCGCCGAGATGGACGAAGAGGACCGCCAGCGCTGCCTCGCGCGGATCCGGCCGGAGCTGTCGCGACTCGACGAGTTCCTGCAGCACGCGGTCGCCACGGTCAACGAGATCCGCCACGACCTGCGCTATCTGGTGACGCTGCACCATGGCCCGCTCGAGCTGGAACTGCAGCGGCGCATTCCCGCCGATCAGGACCACCTGCTCAGCGCTGCCGAAGTCGAGGCCTGGCGACGTCAGGACCGGGCCGACCTGCAGGCCAGCTTCGAACGCATGCTCGAACTCGCCGACGGCTTCGACCTGCAGCAGCTCGGCCACAAGCGTCTCACCGAACTCATCGCGCTCGAACCCGGCCGCATGCGCAAGGCAATTCGCGCCGCGCGCCGCGAGCACGAGGAACGCATGGCCTTCGCCGTGCTGCTGGAAAACAACCCGCGCTTCGTCCATTACCACAAGCTCTATCCGGCGCGCCGGCTGACGCGACGCTGGGTCGCCCTGCTCGGCCCGACCAACAGCGGCAAGACGCATCGCTCCATCGAGGCGATGGCGGCCGCCGAGCATGGCATTTACCTGTCGCCGCTGCGCCTGATGGCGCTGGAGAATCAGGAGCGCATCGAATCGATGGGCGTGCCCTGTTCGCTGGTCACCGGCGAGGAGGAAATCATTCGCGAAGGCGCCACGCACTTCTGCTGCACCGTGGAGGAGTTTGCCCGCTTCCGGCACCAGCACTGGGACGTGGTGGTGGTCGACGAGGTGCAGATGATGGCCGACCCGCAACGCGGCTGGGCCTGGGTCGATGCGCTGGTCAGCGCGCATACGCCGAAGCTGATGATGACCGGCCCGGCGCTGATCGAGCCGTCGCTGCGCACGCTCTGCGAACTCTGCGAGGACCAGCTGCAAGTGCAGCGCACCAAGCGCCTGTCGCCAGTGGAGGTGGCCAAGCACGCCACCACGCTGGAGCGCCTGGAGCCCGGCTCGCTGCTGGTGGCGTTCAGCCGCAAGCTGGTGCTGGAACTCAAGGGCATGCTCGAAAGCGCCGGCAAGAGCGTATCGGTGGTCTACGGCGCGCTTTCGCCGGAGGTGCGCCGCGAGCAGGCCCGCCGCTTCCGCGAAGGCGAGGCGGACATCATGGTCGCCACCGACGCGGTGGGCATGGGCCTCAACCTGCCGGCGCACACACTGTGCTTCTACACCGACGAGAAATTCGACGGCATCCAGAATCGCCAGCTCAAGGTGCAGGAGGTCAAGCAGATCGGTGGCCGCGCGGGCCGTTTCGGCCACCACGACAGCGGCGAAATCACCGCGCTGGACCCGCAGACGCTCAAGTCCATCCGCCGCCTGTTCAACAGTCCGGACGCGCCTGTGGACCTCAGCCAGTTCCAGGTGCGCCCATCCATCGATCACCTGTCCGCCATCTCCGAGCTGATGGGCGAGCCGAGCCTGCTGCGGTCCTGGCTGACCTTCAACCGCAACATCAATTACGGCGAAGCGTTCATCTCGGTGCTGCCGGACGAACTGGCCGAGTGGATCGAGCTGATCGACGATCCGAAAATCCCACTCTGGTTGCGCTGGACGTTCGCCTGCACGCCGATCCGCGGCGGTTTCGACAGTCCGGCCAGCCAGCATGCCCAGCGCTGGATCAAGCGCGTCGCCGAAGGCCACGCCATCCCCATGCCGCGCCTGCTGCTCGGCGCCGACCTGGCCAGTCTGGAAAGCACGCTGCATGTGGTGGAAACCTACCTGCATCTGGCCCGCAGCCTCCCCGAGCATTTTCCCGAACACGACGATGGCGAGGAGGCCCGCAAGCTGCTCAACGATGCCATCACCCGCGAACTGTCGCGCCAGCGCAAACCACGGGCGGCGAAGCGCGGTGGCGGGCGCAAGGCAGGCCGGCGGCGCTGAGTTTCGCCGACACGCGAGGTAGGCGCGCGCGCGTCGCTATAATCGCCGCTTTGCCGCCAAGCGCGAGCCCCGCATGCCGATCAACTATGCCCGTCGCCTGACCGATCGCCGACGCTCCACCCGCAGCAACCGCCAGCTCGGACTCTGCCTGGCCTTCGTCGCCGGCGCGGCGAACGCCGGGGGCTTTCTGGCCGTGCAGCAATACACCTCGCACATGACCGGCATCGTCTCGGCGATGGCCGACAACCTCGCCCTCGGCGCCACCGATCTGGCGCTGGCTGGCTTCGGCGCACTGCTCTCGTTCGTCCTTGGCGCCATGTGCTCGACGCTGATGATCAACTTTTCGCGACGGCGCCGACTGCACAGCCAGTACGCCCTGCCGCTGGCGCTGGAAGCCGGGCTGTTGCTGCTGTTCGGTATCCTCGGCGCGCAGCTGATGTCGGTTCCGGGCTTCTTCGTGCCGCTGACGGTGGTGCTGCTGTGCTTCATCATGGGCCTGCAGAACGCGATCATCACCAAGCTTTCCAACGCCGAGGTGCGCACCACGCACATCACCGGAATGGTGACCGACATCGGCATCGAACTGGGCCGGCTGATCTATTTCAACCGCAATCGCGATGGTGAACTGCCGCCGGTGCGGGCCAATCGCGAACGTCTGCGCATCAATGCGTTGCTGGTCAGCTGCTTCTTTATCGGCGGTCTCAGCGGCGCACTGGGCTTCAAGCACTTCGGCTTTCTCTCCACCGTACCGCTGGCCGCTCTGCTGCTGACTCTGGCGCTGGTGCCGATGGCCGACGACTTGCGGCTAGGCTGGCGCCTCTGGCGTCGGCGGCGCTGAATCACCGCCCCAGCGAATCGGGGCTGACCACAGCAGCACCCGTTTGTTCCGTGACCAGCCTGAAAAATGTTCGATTTTTTACTTTGACAGCGGCTTTCTTTGCCTCTAAGTTTTCGTTTCCGAACAATTCCGAACCCACGCAGTGCTCGGAATAAAACAAAAACAAACGAACGAGGCTCCGCGCATGAGTACGCCCATCGTCCCGACGCTCAAGGGACAATGCATCGCCGAATTTCTCGGCACTGCCCTTCTCATCTTCTTCGGTACCGGCTGCGTCGCAGCGCTCAAGCTCGGCGGCGCCGACCTGGGGCTGTGGGAAATCAGCATCATCTGGGGTATCGGCGTTTCGATGGCGGTGTACCTTGCCGCCGGCGTTTCCGGTGCCCATCTGAACCCGGCCGTCACCATCGCACTATGGCTGTTCGGCACCTTCGAGCGGCACCGGGTGCCGGCCTACATCCTGGCGCAGGTGGCCGGCGCCTTCTGTTCCGCGGCATTGGTCTACGGGTTGTACAGCAGCCTGTTTTTCGATTTCGAACAGGCCCAGCAGATGGTTCGCGGAAGCGTCGAGAGTCTCGAGCTCGCGTCGATCTTCTCCGCCTATCCGCACGCCTCGTTGTCGTTCGGTCAGGCGTTCCTTGTCGAAGTGGTCATTACGGCCATTCTGCTGGCGATGATCATGGCCATCACCGATGACGGCAATGGCCTGCCCAGCGGCCCGCTCGCCCCTTTGCTGATCGGCCTGCTGATCGCCGTGATCGGCGGCGCCATGGGACCGCTGACCGGCTTCGCGATGAATCCCGCGCGGGATTTCGGGCCTAAACTGATGACCTTCTTTGCCGGCTGGGGTGATGTGGCCTTTACCGGCGGGCGAGACATCCCGTATTTCCTGGTCCCGATCTTCGCCCCGATTCTCGGTGCCTGCCTCGGAGCTGCAGGTTACAAGGCACTCATCTGCCGGCACCTGCCAGGCGTTGGCTCTGCCGCCTGCGATGCACCGAAACCCAAGGAAAAGGCCTCTGCCGAAATGGGCTCCGCCCAGCCCGATATCAGCAAAGTTCGCTAAGGAAACGTCGCCATGAGCAATCAGAACAAGCAATTCATCGTCGCCCTCGACCAGGGCACCACCAGCTCCCGCGCCATCGTGCTGGACCGCAACGCCAACGTGGTGACCATCGCTCAGCGCGAGTTCGCACAGATCTACCCGCAGCCGAGCTGGGTCGAGCACGACCCCATGGAAATCTGGGCGACCCAGAGCGGCGTGTTCGTCGAAGCCTTGGCCCAGGCCGGCATCAGCAACGAGCAGGTGGCGGCGATCGGCATCACCAACCAGCGCGAAACCGCCATCGTCTGGGACAAGATAACCGGCCGGCCGATCTACAACGCCATCGTCTGGCAGAGCCGCCAGAGCACGCCGATCTGTGACCAGCTCAAGCGCGACGGCATGAACGATCACATCCGCAGGACCACCGGCCTGGTGATCGACCCCTATTTCTCCGGCACCAAGATCAAGTGGATTCTCGACCACGTCGAGGGCAGCCGTGAGCGCGCTCGCCGCGGCGAACTGCTGTTCGGCACCGTCGACTGCTGGCTGATCTGGAAGATGACCCAAGGCAAGGCCCACGTCACCGACTACACCAACGCGTCGCGCACACTGCTGTTCGATATCCACAAGCTGGACTGGGATCCGGTGATGCTCGAAGCGCTGGACATTCCCCGCGAGATGCTGCCGGAGGTGCGCTCATCCTCGGAAGTTTACGGCCACGCCTATATCGGTTCCGGCCAGAGCACCGGCATTCCCATCGCGGGTATCGCCGGTGACCAGCAGGCCGCGCTGTTCGGCCAGATGTGCGTCGAACCCGGGCAGGCCAAGAACACCTACGGCACCGGCTGCTTCCTGCTGATGAATACCGGGACCAAGGCAGTGCAGTCCGAACATGGCCTGCTGACGACCATCGCCTGCGGGCCGCGGGGCGAAGTGAACTACGCGCTGGAAGGCGCCATCTTCAATGGCGGCTCCACCGTGCAGTGGCTGCGTGACGAACTGAAGGTACTCAACGAATCGCTGGATTCGGAGTACTTCGCCACCAAGGTGCCGGACAGCAACGGCATCTACCTGGTGCCGGCGTTCACCGGCCTTGGCGCGCCCTACTGGGACCCGCGCGCGCGCGGCGCACTGTTCGGCCTGACCCGCGGGGTCAAGGTCGACCACCTGATCCGTGCGGCGCTGGAGTCCATCGCCTACCAGACCCGCGACGTGCTCGACGCCATGCAGCAGGACGCCGGCGAGCGCCTGCGCGCCTTGCGCGTGGACGGCGGCGCCGTGGCCAACAACTTCCTCATGCAGTTCCAGGCCGACCTGCTCGGCACCCAGGTCGAACGCCCGCAGATGAAGGAAACCACCGCCCTCGGCGCGGCCTACCTGGCCGGACTGGCGACCGGTTTCTGGAGCGATCTCGACGAGTTGCGCAGCAAGAGCAGCATCGAGCGGGTGTTCGAACCGGCGTGCGGAAGCGAACAGCGCGAAGCGCTCTATCGCGGCTGGCAGAAGGCGGTCGAGCGCACCCGCAACTGGGCCGAGGACTGAGAAGCCCACCCCGCGCCTGCTTGCGACCGGGTCGCAGGCAGGCGCGGTATTGCGCGAATTCGAACAAAGCGCGCTTTAATCGAACGTCAGACTGGGGCATGCTTCCGCCACCACCGCGAACAAGGAAGCCCCATGAGCCTGGCGCCCCGACAGCAGAACATTCTCGAACTCGTGCGCGAACGCGGCTATGTGAGCATCGACGAACTGGCCCGGCATTTCGCCGTCACCCCGCAGACCATCCGCCGCGACATCAATCAGCTGGGCGATACCGGCCTGCTGCGGCGCTACCACGGCGGCGCGGCCTACGACTCCAGCGTGCAGAACACTGCATACAGCCAGCGCGCGCATCAGATGCGTGACGAAAAACAGCGCATCGCCGCCGCCATGGCCGCACGCATCCCCGACCAGGCTTCGCTGTTCATCAATATCGGCACCACCACCGAAGCCATCGCCCGCGCCCTGCTCAACCATCGCGATCTGAAGATCATCACCAATGACCTGCATGTGGCGAGCATCCTCAGCACCAAGGAAGACTTCGATGTGCTGATCGCAGGCGGCAACGTGCGCAGCGACGGCGGCGTGGTGGGCCAGGCAACCGCAGACTTCATCAGCCAGTTCAAGGTCGATTTCGCCTTGATCGGCATCAGCGGCATCGACGAGGACGGCACCCTGCTCGACTTCGACTACCAGGAAGTCCGCGTCTCCCAGGCGATCATCCATAACGCACGCAAGGTCTTCCTCGCCGCGGACTCCAGCAAGTTCGGCCGCAGCGCCATGACCCGGCTCGGCTCCCTGGAGCAGATCGACTGCCTGTTCACCGATACCCAGCCGGACGACGTGTTCGCCGAACTGCTGGCACGGTACAAGGTGCATCTGGAGATCGCCGACTAGGTTCGGCGTCAGCCCTTCTTCGCGGCCCGGCCCGCTCCCACGAACGGAGAATCCAGGACCCGCGGTCGCCATCGTCCAGGCCGCTAACGGCGGCCGGCTAAGATTCACCCGCCCCGCCTATTGTCCGCATGCTCCGCCTGGGCGCGCGCGCGACCTGCCAATGTCAGCAGCCGGCGCCCACGCCCTATGCGTGGAAGCCCTCTGCATCGCCCCTGCTCTGCCGCAGCTGTGCGCGGACAAGTCGTTCCCTCGAGCGATGCCAAGCCTCTGAAGCGACCGCGACCACGAGCCAGACGGAACAACCATGCCCGCAAAGCAAGAACTCGCCCTTCCTTTTATCGATTTCGAACATTTTGCACTTTCAATAATGTTCATTCACGAATAGCATGTTCAAAAACGAACATCGCATTCGTATTCGAGGAGGAACCCGTGCCCCATATTGCCCAGCCCGTCTCCGAGCTTTATGACATCGCCGTGATCGGCGGCGGTATCAATGGTGTCGGCATCGCGGCCGATGCCGCCGGCCGTGGGCTGTCGGTGTTCCTTTGCGAACGCGACGACCTGGCCAGTCATACGTCATCAGCGAGCAGCAAGCTCATTCATGGCGGGCTGCGTTATCTGGAACACTACGAATTCCGACTGGTCCGCGAGGCACTGGCCGAGCGCGAGGTGTTGCTGGCCAAGGCGCCGCATATCGTCAAACCGATGCGCTTCGTGCTGCCGCACCGCCCTCACCTGCGCCCGGCGTGGATGATCCGCGCCGGTCTGTTCCTCTATGACCATCTGGGCATGCGCAAGAAACTGCCGGCGTCGCAGGGGTTACGCTTCGGCAGCGAGAGCCCGCTCAAGCCGGCCATCACCCGCGGTTTCGAGTACTCCGACTGCTGGGTCGACGACGCACGCCTGGTGGTGCTCAACGCCATGGCGGCGCGGGAAAAAGGGGCGCATATCCATACCCGCACGCTGTGCCAGAGCGCCAAACGTGCTGGGGGCATCTGGCACGTCGAGCTGCAGCGCGAGGACGGCAGTCGCTTCTCGCTAAAGGCCAAGGCCCTGGTGAATGCCGCGGGTCCCTGGGTCGCACAGTTCATCGGCGAGAATCTGCAGCAGCGCTCGCCGTACGGCATCCGCCTGATTCAGGGCAGCCACATCATCGTGCCCAGGCTGTATGAAGGTGAGCAGGCCTACATCATGCAGAACGAAGATCGGCGTATCGTCTTCGCCATTCCTTACCTGGACCGCTACACCATGATCGGCACCACCGACCGCGAGTATCACGGCGATCCGGCCCAGGTGAGCATCACCGAGCAAGAGATCGCCTACGTGCTGGGTGTGGCCAATACGCACTTTCGCAAGCAGCTGGAACCCAGGGACATCGTGCATACCTTCGCAGGCGTTCGCCCCTTGTGCGATGACGAATCTGACAACCCGTCTGCCGTCACCCGTGACTACACCCTATCGCTGGTTGCTGAGGAAAAGCAGGCGCCGCTGCTCTCGGTATTCGGCGGCAAACTGACCACCTACCGCAAGCTCGCCGAATCGGCGATGGCTCAGCTCAAGCCGTTTTTCCCCGGCATGGGCGACAGCTGGACGGCCGATGCCGCGCTGCCCGGCGGCGAAGACATGGGCACGCCCGAAGCACTGGCCGAGGCACTGGTCGCCCATGTGCAAGGGCTGGAGCTGCCCCTGGCCAAACGATGGGCCACGCTGTACGGCAATCGCGTCTGGCGGATGCTCGGCGACGCCCGTTCCCTCGATGCCCTGGGTGAAGACCTTGGCCAACAGCTCTATGCGCAGGAGGTCGAGTACCTCTGCCGGGATGAGTGGGCAATGCAGCCGGACGACATTCTCTGGCGACGCACCAAACTCGGCCTGGCCTTCAGCGAGCCGGAAAAATCCCGCCTGGCACGCTATCTGGCGGAGCGACCGGCCGCTGAGTCCACCCACAGCAGCGACGCGGCCTGAGCGCAAGAATACGGGCCTGCCTTACGCAGGCTCGTGCGGATCTGGTACCGACCGGTCGCATACGCTCGATCGAGCAGGAAACGGTTCAATCCCAAGGGCAACGTTCATCCGTACAGGGCCGCTTCGGTCATCAAGCGTTCACACCCATGGCACACCGTCGAGCGACCGACCTGCTCGCGGGAGTTGCCAGATGACGACGAATACCGGCGCCCTAGCCGACCACTCCACACCCGCTACGCGCCAATGGCTGTCGTGGCTGTTGGTCATCACACTGATCTATCTGCTGCTGGCAGCCGTCGGTGCTATCGGAGATGGCTTCAAAGCGGCGGTCGGCGACAACGCCAAGGAACTGTTCGCGTTCGCCACCAACCCCTTTGTCGGCCTGATGATCGGCGTTGCAGCGACCGCACTGATCCAGAGCTCCAGCACCGTAACGTCCATCATTGTCGGGATGGTTGCCGGCGGGCTGCCCATTCCGATCGCGATCCCGTTGATCATGGGCGCCAACATCGGCACGTCCCTCACCAGCACCATCGTCAGCCTCGGCCATGTGCGCAACGGCGTCGAATTTCACCGGGCCTTCGCGGCCGCAACCGTGCATGACGCATTCAATATCACGGCGGTGGCGATCCTCCTGCCGCTGGAACTGCTGTTCCATCCGCTGGCGCAGATGTCCGAAGTTCTGGCCGGCCTGCTGGTCAGCGACAGCACAAGCGTCGACATGAAGAGCGTGAACTTCATGAAGACTCTCCTCACCCCTGCCAGCGACCTGCTCAACGCCAGCGTGGCCTGGCTGCCAAGCCAGGTCTGGTCGGGTGTCGCGCTGATCGTCATCGGGATCGGCCTGATCCTGTTCATGGTCCAGGCCATCGGCAAGGTGCTGCGCAGGGTCATGGTCGGCCGCGCCAAAGAGATCATGCACACCAGCGTCGGGCGTGGCCCGGTTTCGGGGATCGCCTCGGGAACGATCATCACGATCCTGGTGCAATCCTCATCGACCACCACCGCGCTGACCGTGCCACTGGCAGGAACCGGTGTCTTTTCGCTCAAACAGGTCTATCCGTTCACCCTCGGCACCAACATCGGAACCTGCGTGACCGCGCTGCTGGCGGCCACCGCCATCTCCGGGCCCACCGCCGAACTGGCGATGCAGATCGCACTGGTACATCTGCTGTTCAACCTGTTCGGAATCTTCCTGATCTACGTACTACCGTTCCTGCGCGGCGTTCCGCCTGCCATCGCCACGCATCTCGCCGATCTGGCGCAACGCAGCAAGCTGTACGTCGGGGCCTACATCGGCGGTGTGTTCTTCGGCCTGCCTCTGCTGTTGATCGGCGGCAGCCAACTCTGACCTGGTCGGGAGCCCGCACCTATGCAAAGCGAACGTCGTAGCCAGACCGAGAATCGCATCCGCGAACTGCGCGAATCGCTCAATGAGCTCGAAGCGCAGCTCAAGCAGATCGATGCCCAGGAACAACAGGCCCAGCATCGGGAAATCGATCGGCTGGATGACTACATCAATGCGGTAGACACCCGCTTCCACAGCCTGCAGGTATTCTGGAACTCACTGAAGCACGATTGGCTGAAGGCCAAGCCCTGAGCCAGGCCTAGGAGCGACAGCATGCACGTCAAAACCGGCCCGCTACTGCTGATCAGTCTTTCGCTTGGCCTGCAGCTGGCATCCACGCCAGCCATGAGCGATGCCGAATCCGCCGCCGAAGGGCTGCTCATCGATGGCTCCAGCACCGTTTACCCACTGACCCGCGAAGCGATACGCCGTTTCCAACGTGCGCAGCCTGGGCATCCGATCGAGGTGGCGTTTTCCGGGACCAGCGCTGGTTTTCGCCGCTTCTGTGCAGGGAAGACGGACATCAACAACGCCTCGCGCAGGATGAACAGCAGCGAGCAGGCACTCTGCGCGCAGAACGGCATCGGCTATCGCGAAGTGCCCCTGGCCATGGACGCGATCACGGTCGTCGTACACCCGAGCAATGATTGGGCGAGCGACATCACCGTCGAAGAGCTGAAGAAACTCTGGACGCCCGCAGCCGAAGGCAAGGTCAGGCACTGGAGTCACATCCGTGCCGGCTGGCCCGACCGGCCGGTGAAACTGTTCGGCCGAGGTCAGGACTCCGGCACCTACGACGTCTTCACCAGGCAGATCGTCGGCGAGGCGCATCGCAGCCGCCAGGACTATACCGCCAGCGAGAACGAAGAGGAGTTGGCCGCCGGCATCGCTGCCGAGCCGGATGCGCTCGGATTCTTCGGAATCGGCGCCTATCACCGGCACTGGGACGAGCTGAAGCTGCTTGCCATCGACAGTGGCAAGGGCCCGGTCTACCCGACGCTCGAAACCGTCAGCGAGGCGCACTACCAGCCATTGACCCGCCCGCTTTTCATCTATCTGAGCGAGCGGAGCCTGCAGGAAAAGCCGACCACCCGAGCATTCGTGATGCATTACCTGCAAGGCCTGCCGACCTGGATCCACTTCACCGGTTTCATGCCGCTGCGCGCCGAGGGCTACGCGCAGAGCCTGCAAAGTCTCGAGTCGTTCAACGCAGCGCCGGCGGTGGATCCAGCGGGCACTCGGTGAGAACGGCTGAGCCGGTGCACTGCGGGCACGATCACCCGCGACGTTTGACTCGCAGGGCAATTGCGGTAGGCTCGCAGCTTTTCCACAGGAGTACACACCATGGCCCGAGCCACTGCCCGCCACATCCTGGTTTCCACTGAAGCAAAGTGCAACGAGCTGAAAGCTGCCATCGAAGGCGGCGCCGACTTCGCCCAGGTCGCCAAGGAAAACTCCACGTGCCCGTCCAGCCGCCAGGGCGGCGATCTGGGTTCGTTCGGTCCGGGTCAGATGGTCAAGGAATTCGACACCGTGGTGTTCAGCGCGCCGCTGAATGTCGTGCAGGGCCCAGTGAAGACGCAGTTCGGCTATCACCTGCTGGAAGTGACCAGCCGCCAGGACTGATCCATCCCTGTCCCCGCGCGTCCATGCGCGGGGGCACTCGCACCGAGCGGTGCACTATCCGCCGCACCACCCTGCCTCACCTTCCTGTCACGCCTGTAGGCGGAAACGCCCCGTCAGCGCCTTGAGCCCGTTCATGCTCTGCATGATGGTATTGCCAGATGCCGCGGTATCGTGCGTGACGCTCGCCGCCTGATCAGCCACCTGGGCGATGCGCGTCAGCGACTTGTTCATGTCCTCGGCGACCTGCGACTGCTCCTCGGCAGCCGTGGCGATCTGATTGGTCATGCCACGAATGGTCTGCACCGCACCGACGATCTGGCCCAGCGCATGTTGCGCCGCCTCGATCTGCGTCAGGGTGATGGTGCTGCTCTGACGCGAGGCATCCATGGCCTGCCCGGCGCGCGAGGCCTGGCTCTGCAGGCGCTCGACCAGCACGCCGACCTCCTTGGCCGAACTCTGGGTGCGACTGGCGAGGCTGCGCACCTCGTCGGCAACTACCGCGAAACCGCGGCCCTGCTCACCGGCCCGTGCTGCCTCGATGGCTGCGTTGAGCGCCAGCAGGTTGGTCTGCTCGGCGATGCCGCTGATCACGTTGAGCACCTTGCCGATCTCGTGGCTGTCGAGCACCAGCTGCTGCATCACGTCCGCCAGGCCATCGACATGGCCACTGAGCGTGCGGATGGCGCCGACCGATTCGTTCATCACGGCGCTGCCGGCGTTGGTTTCCTGCTCGGCGACGTCAGCGGCATTGGCGGCCTCGACAGTGCTGCGTGCAACTTCCTGGGAGGTGGCGAGCATTTCATTCATGGCAGTGGCGACCTGATCGATCTCCGCCTGCTGGCCTTCCACATTGCGCGCGCTGTCCCCGGCCAGGTTCGCCATGTGCTTGCATTGCCCGTCAGCGTCCTCGGCCGCCTGGCGCACGCCGCGGATCATCTCGCCAACCTGACCCAGCAGGCTGTTGTAGGCCAGGGTGATCCTGCCCATCTCGTCATCGGCATGACGCACCTGCAGCGGCGCGGAAAAATCGCCCTGGCTGACCTTCTCCAGGCGCCCGCGCAGCTCGTCGATCTGCAGCATCAGCCAGTTCATGCCGGCGATCCGTCCGAGCACCACCAGCAGCAGGATGCACAGGGTGGAGCCCAGCGCGACCCACAGCTGCTGGGAGGCACTGCGATTGGCCTGCGCCGAGATCAGCGACACCACTTCGTTGGAGGCCGCGAGAATATCGTTGGAGTCGCCGGCCAGGGTCTTCAGATCGGCGCTCTGCCCTGCGGCCAGCGCCTGTACGGCGGGACGGTAGCGCTGCCAGATCTGATCGACGCGCTGCAGGTGCGGCTGTGCGCTGGCCAGCTCGACGCGGACGATACCCTGGGCGCTGTCGCCGTTGAGCAGCAGCCGATGGGATTGCTCGAAGCGCTGGATGGTCTTGTCGACATCCGCCGGGCTACCGATGCCCTGCGCAGCGAGCAGCGCCTCTTTCATCATCTTCTGGCTGAGCATGCGCTGCGCGCCGGCCATGTCGATCTGGCTGGCGTCCTTGCTGGACATGAACAGCACCCCGGCGGTCAGCGCCGCGCAAAGGAAGATCAGGCTGTAGGAAAAGAAAAATTGCAGGTTGATGGTACGTAGGCCCAGCCCGCGCAGTACGGATTGGATGACGTTCGCCAAGGTGCTGGTCATGAAGGAATTCCAACTGCAGAAAAGCAGGAAAGAACGCGCCGCCGCCACTCGCTGGCGTCGCAGTTATTCCGTTTCTCGGCCGGCCAGCGAGCAACTTGATACCGTTGGTCCGCCGCCTTGAAAGCCAGGCGCCACACGGCCTGCAAGCACTTTTGCTAACGCACGGATCAACGCTTCGCATGCTGATCCAGGTCAATGGAATCGCCCGCGTTTCGCCTGTTTTTTTGGCTCGATCTCCTCGCAGCGACTATGGTCTGAGGACATCGCGGCCACCCGCAGAACCGAGAGGGACTCGTCATGTTTCAGGTATCGCGCAGAGGCGAAAACCGCATCGATATCGACTTCTCCGGCAAGCTGGACAGCCAGGCCATGCGCGCCGCGCTGGACGACCTGCTGTTCAAGTCCGAAGGCATCAGCCACGGCCGCATGCTCTACCGGATCGGCGACTTCGATCTGCCGACCCTGGGTGCCGTCGGCGTGGAGCTGTCACGCCTGCCCCAGCTGCTGCGCTTCATCCGCCGCTTCGACCGCTGTGCAGTGATCGCCGGCAAGGAGTGGTTGCGCAAGGCCAGCGAAGTCGAGGGCGCATTGATTCCCGGACTGACCATCAAGGCCTTCGATCTGCACCAGGAAGCCGAAGCCCTCGCCTGGCTCGAACACAGCTGACCGAGCGAACCGACCTGTGGAACGAATGGCACGCCGTGGGTTGTTGTCGAACGCAGACCACCAACAGCACGGAGAACGGACATGGGACTTTTCGATTCGATCAAGGCGAAGCTCGGCCTGGGCGATGTCTCCAACGAAGCGGAGCGCAAGGCCGACACGCCGCCGGCTGACGCTACCCACTCCAGCGCCGAAGGCATAACACTGAGCGAGCGGCCGTCGACCACCACCAACGCGACACTCGGGCCGGACAGGGATCTGAACCAGCCGACTGCCGCCGCCCGTGGCGTGGACGTGGTGGCGCAGCTGGAAGCGAAGGCGGCGGCACACCCCGAAGCGCTGAACTGGCGCACCTCGATCGTCGACCTGATGAAGTTGCTGGGCCTCGACAGCAGCCTGGAGTCGCGCCGGGAGCTTGCCACCGAGCTGGGCTGCCCGCCCGATCAGATGGCCGATACGGCGCAGATGAACATGTGGCTGCACCGCGCGGTGATGAAGAAGCTGGCCGAGAATGGCGGAAGCATTCCGCCGGAACTGCTGCACTGATGCGCGAAGGGCCTTCCGCTGGGAAGGCCCTTCATCGGGGGCTTATGAATTGCGGACCAGTTCGTCCGCGAGGAAATCTTCCTCCAGTAGCGCGTCACGACCGGCTACGGCACCGTCGATCATCTGCGGCTGGGCGCCGGCGCGCTTGCTGCGCAGCTTGCCGAACTGGTGAGCGAGCGCATTGCTCAGCTTGTCGACCGCGCCGTCGATGGCCAGCTCCAGCGATTCGGCCTTATGGGTGACGGAGATGGGTTGCAGGCCCTTGGGCCGCGCCTCGATCTGGCAGCGCTTGTCATGCGCGCCGGCCTTGTCGCCGTTTTCGTCGTTGAGGTGCACGACGACACGTGTCAGCTCGTCGTCATACCGGTCCAGCTTGCCTGCGACACTGGCACTGACCCAATCAGCCAGACGGGCACTGCCTTCGATGTGGTTATCGCTATGAACCTGGATTTGCATAAGTCGTCCTTACTTCCGCTTATGAACACCACCGTTGCCGGTGGCTTGGTGATAGCTATGCCACCGTTTGGATCATTAAGCAATGCGCCAAATGTCGCCGAACCTTTCCTGGCAATGCGACGTGATGGCGTTGCACTCAGGAAGACTGCGCAATTGCAGCCAATGCCAGCATGGGTCTGAAAATGCCGGCACGCAGCCTCGTGCGCGGAGGGGCCGCTGAGCCCTATCTAAGTGCTATCGGCCTGATCCAGGACAACAGAAACGCGCCGGACGCAGGCGTCCGGCGCGCAGTAGCAAGAGCAGTCAGGCGGCCTTCTGAAACAGCTCGCGCCCGTGGTCGAGGTGCTGGTCCACCAGCCACTTGCCGTGGGCGATGGACAGCCGCTGGGCCTTGTCCAGTTCGTCCATGAACGCATGCTCGAGTGGCAGCGGCAGGCGGCGGGTGACGTGTCCGTCGGGGGCGGTAATCCGGCAGCCGCCCGCCCAGGGAGTGGAGGTGCCAGGATATTCCATCACCTCGGCGGTGATGATGTGGTCGCGGTAGGTGCATTGCATCATGCTCATGATCGTTACCTCGCTATGTGCGGGCAGCCATCGATCACGCAGGTTGGCTCGGGCCCGATGGCTGCCGGAATTCCCCCCTGTTCAGAGCGGGCCAGGCGGATAGGCCGGCCCTCGGTGCGTCACAACGGTATAGCACAGGCTGCGGACCGCGCCTGCGCCGATCGACGAACGTGCGGCTCAGGCATCCAGCGAAGGGCCGATCAGTTTGGCCAGCTGGCTGTATACCCCGGGCGCCGCCACCAGATACGGATTGCCTCGCAGCAGACCGTCGTTACGGAAGAAGTCGTTGCGCAGGCCACCCACTTCGGCCACCAGCACCAGCCCGGCCAGGCAGTCCCAGCTCTTGAGCTCGGTCTCGTAGTAACCGATCAGGCGACCCGCAGCGACGTAGGCGGTCATCAGCGCGCCGGAGCCGTTGCGGATGAACATGCCGCCTTCGGCCAGCAGTTTCTCCAGAAACGGAATGAAATGTTCCTTGCCGCGTGGATGGAAGGTACCGACGCCGGTCAGCCCCTCGCACACGTGGGTCGCGGTGCTGGCTCTGAGCGGCGTCTCGTTGACGTAGGCGCCCCGGCCAAGGCAGCCATGGAAGAGCTCGTCGTGATTCGGATCGGCGATCGCGCCGACGTGCGGTTCGCCGTCCACCAGCAGGCCGATGGAGACGCACCAGTTGTGCAGGCCGTTGACGAAGCAGGCGGTGCCGTCGATGGGGTCGATGACCCAGACGCAGCGTGCCTTGAGACCGGCCGAGCCGCTCTCCTCGCCGAGAAAGCCGTCTTCGGGAAAACGTTCGGCGAGCCGCCCGCGAATGAAGTCCTCGATGCGCTTGTCGGCGATGCTGACCACGTCCTGGCGATCGCTGCCCTTGTGCTCCACATCCAGTGTCTCGCGCTGACGGTAATAGGTCATGCCGAGCTGCGCAGCTTCCAGCGCAAGGCTCTTGGCGCAGGCATAGCGGGCGTCGATGTCGAGGTTGCTCATGGCGGATTTCCCGGGCAAAAGCGGCATTCTAGGCGGACGTGAGGCCCAGCACGAGGAGTGGTGTGCAGCCCGACGGCTTCGGCTGGTAGCCGGCCACGAGCGACGAGGCGCGACTAATCGAAGCGCCAGCGGTCCTAACTGCGAGCCAAGGCTCACGTATCCACGCAGACAGGAGAATCCTCATGGGCTTGTTCAGTTCGATTCTGGAAAAGATCGGCATCGGCCGGGCGCACGCCGAGCCGGACAGCACCGCACCCACTACCCCGCCGGAAGCGTCCACCGGCGGTGCCGGCGCACCCACGACGCCTGCCGTGGATCAGGTAGACGTAGCCGCGAAGCTGGACGGTATGGCCAACAATCATCCGGAAAAGCTCAACTGGCGCACCTCCATCGTCGACCTGCTCAAGCTGCTGGGCCTGGACAGCAGCCTGACGGCGCGCACGGAGCTTGCCACCGAACTCGGCTGCCCAGTGGACAAAATGGGCGATTCGGCGCAGATGAATCTGTGGCTGCACAAGGCCGTGCTGAAGCGGCTGGCCGAGAACGGCGGCAATGTGCCGGCCGATCTGCTGGATTGAGCCACAGCCCGCGCAAGCTGCGGTCGCTGCCGCAGCCTGCGTGGCAATCAATGCTCGTGCAGGCGCACGTTCAGCTCGTCGACGATGGGCGCCCATTCGGCGTCCTCGACCCATTCGTCACGCAGGAACGCGCGCTGCGACTCGTTCCAGAACGGGGCATCGGCCAGACGGACATCCTCCGGCAACCGGCCGTGCTTGGCGATAAAGGCATCGATGCTGGCAGGATCGGATTCCAGGCCGAGCTGTTCGAACAGGGTGCCGAGGTCTTTGTTGGGCAGTTCCATGAGATTCTCCTTGGGCTTGGTCAATGGGCTGGACGGCGCTAGCGCGGTCCGTGACTTGCCTATTCAGAGACTCCGCGGCTGACTACAGTTCCGCTTCGCCCACCTGGAGCCATTCCATGGACCTACTGCTTTGCGGCAGCTTCGACAGCGAAGAACGCGACGCCTGGCTCGTCGAGCTGCAACGCGCCATGCCCGATGCCCGCTGGCACCTGCACGCCCCGACGCAGAACGCCGGGCGCATCGTCGCCGCCGTGGTTGCCAACCCGCCGCCAGGCTCCCTGCAAGGCCTGCCCGGGCTGCGCCTGATCCAGTCGCTATGGGCTGGCGTCGATCGCCTGCTGGACGATCCCAGCCTGCCGGACGTACCTCTGGCGCGCATGGTCGACCCGGCCATGAGCGCGGCCATGGCGGAAACGGCCTTGTGGGCGACGCTTTCGCTGCATCGCCGCTTCTTCGACTATGCGCAGCAGCAGCGCGATCGCCACTGGTACCCTCTGCCGCAGCGGCGCGCCGACGAGATCGAGATAGCCGTGCTGGGCATGGGCCAGATGGGCCGGACCTGCGCGCGGCGGCTGCTGGAAACGGGTTACCGAGTGACCGGCTGGAATCTGCACGGTGGCACCATCGCCGGCATGGCGCTGGAACACGGCCTGGAAGCGCTGTGGCCGCTGCTGGCACGCAGTGACATTGTGATCAACCTGCTGCCCCTCACCGCACAGACCGCCGATCTGCTGGACCGACGGTTCTTCGCCGCCATGCGCCGCGGCGCTGCCCTGGCCAACCTCGCCCGTGGCCGGCACCTAGTGGAAGCCGACCTGCTGCAGGCGCTGGACAGCGGCCAGCTCGATCGTGCGGTGCTGGATGTGTTTCGCCAGGAGCCGCTGGTGACGGACCATCCGTTCTGGTGCCATCCGCGTGTGACGGTCCTGCCGCATAGCGCCGCCGCGACGGACATGCGCAGCGCCGCGTCGATCGTCGCGCAGAACCTGCAGGCCCTGCGCGACGGTCGGCCGATCAGCCATCTGGTGCAGCGCAAGCGCGGTTATTGAGCCGCGGCTTGCGCCTGCGCAGCGCCTCAGTCGTGGCTGAGCGCGCCGATGCGATGGATCGAGAGGTCCGCCCCGTTGAATTCTTCCTCCTGGCTGAGGCGAATGCCCATGGAGTGCTTGAGCAGGCCGTAGACGCCGAAGCCACCAATCAGTGCCACCAGCATGCCCAGACCGCTGCCGATCACCTGGCTGATCAGGCTGACGCCGCCGAGCCCGCCCAACGCCGCCTGGCCGAAGATGCCGCAGGCGATGCCGCCCCAGATCCCGCACAGACCGTGCAGCGGCCATACACCCAGCACGTCGTCGATTTTCCAGCGGTTCTGCGTGGCGGTGAACGCCCAGACGAACAGCGCCCCGGCAATCGCGCCGGTGGCCAGCGCGCCGACCGGATGCATCAGATCGGAGCCGGCGCAAACCGCCACCAGCCCGGCCAGCGGGCCGTTGTGCAGGAAGCCCGGGTCGTTGCGGCCGGCCAGCCAGGCCGCGGCGGTGCCGCCCACCATCGCCATCAGCGAGTTCACTGCCACCAGGCCACTGATGCCCTCGATGGACTGCGCACTCATGACGTTGAAGCCGAACCAGCCGACGATGAGAATCCACGAGCCCAGCGCCAGAAACGGAATATTCGACGGGGCGAAGGCCACCAGCCGGCCGTCGCGGTAGCGGCCGTTGCGACGTCCGAGCAGGATGACCGCACCAAACGCCAGCCATCCGCCCATGGCGTGCACCACCACGGAGCCGGCGAAGTCATGGAAGGGCGCACCGAACTGGTGCTCCAGCCAGGCCTGGAAACCGAAATTGCCGTTCCAGATCAGCCCTTCGAAGAACGGATACACGAACGCCACAATCAACAGCGTCGCGCACAGCTGCGGACCGAAGCGCGCACGCTCGGCGATGCCGCCGGAGATGATCGCCGGAAACGCCGCAGCAAAGGTCAGCAGGAAGAAGAACTTCACCAGGGCATAGCCGTGGTCGGCCACCAGCTGATCGGCCGGCTGCATGAACGTCACGCCATAGGCGATCCAGTAGCCGATGAAGAAGTACGCCAGGGTCGATACGGCGAAGTCGGTGATGATCTTCGACAGGGCATTGACCTGGTTCTTCAGCCGCACGGTTCCGACTTCGAGGAAGGCGAAGCCGGCATGCATGGCCAGCACCATCACCGCGCCCATCAGGAGGAACAGGGTATTGGAGCCATGGACCAGGGTTTCCACGGCGCTGTTGAGGTTTTCCATGGGTTACTACAGCCTCAGCGGGAATACGCACCAAAACGGTAATCGCCAGAGTGAGAATGCACCGAGATGCATCACCGCGCCCGCAACGACTACCGCCACCTGCAGCCGGAGCCTGCCTCGGTAGAATTGCCGAGGCACCATGAAACCTTTGTTTTCAACGGGTTATGGGAACTGCCGGGATTTCATCGTGCGCCATTGCGGGGCTTGCACGACGACTGCTGCACCAAGCCATGGCAATGCCTGTACCAAGCGCAGCGGTGAGTACTGCCGAGACCGGCTTTCAGCCCATCGATCGACCTGGGCTCAGAGCGCCGACAGCGCGCGGTATTCGTCCTGGGCAAGCTGGTCGGTCATGCCGCTGATGAAGTCCTGCAGCATGCGGTTGCGGTAGTAGAACTCCCACAGCGGGCGATCGTCCGACGTCTCGGTATGGGGCTTGAGCGCCTCGTGATAGGCCTTGACCAGCTGATTGGGCAGCCGCCGCGCCAGCATCTGCAGATGCGGCTCGCTGCGACAGCCGCCCAGGGTTAGCGCGTCGAACACGGGCGCCGGCACGCGCAGCAACGGCGCATAGAAGTCCAGCAGTCCCTGGAGGATGCGATAGCCCTGCAGCTGCAGCGTTTCCACCTCGCGGTGGCAGAACACCTTGTCCATCGCCACATCCTTGAAGGTCTGCACGATGGCGTTGGGCAGGCTGTCGTCCTCAAGCAGGGCGCGGTCCAGCGTGCCGTGGTACACCGCTTCGATGTTGTCGATGAACTGACGGGCTGCGTGCTGAACCAGCGGATGGATCATGTTCACCCGCAGCCAGATGAAGAACTCGCCGGCCTTGTTGATCGGCTCCTTCTGGGCCCGCTCCAGGGCGTAGCTGACCATGCTGCGGAAACTGCGCTCCGGACCGGGCACGGGCGCATCGACGTCGCCATGCAGGGCGAACTTGTCCAGCAGCAGCTGTGCCAGCTGCTCGATGCTGAAGATGCCCTTCTCCACCGAATCCTCGATGTCAGCCAGGCAGTAGGCAATGTCGTCCGCCGCCTCCATCACGTAGGCCAGCGGGTGGCGCGTGCAGGGCTGCATCTGGAGGGCCGCCTGCAAGGCACGCACGAAGGGTTCTTCGGAGAGGTAGAAGCCGGGCTTCTTCTGCAGATAGGCGCCCGGCGTGCCTTTGTCCGGTCGCGGCATGTAGGCCGGGCGGACGTATTTGAGCAGGCCGGCGGTCTGGGTGTAGGTCAGGTTCAGGCGCTGCAGCGAGACCACCAGACGAATCGCCTGAGCGTTGCCCTCGAAGTGGTTGAGGTCATCGAGCATGCGCTGGCGTAGCCCGGTGTCGCCCTGCCCTGGCGGCACGGCAGCGGCGAACAGTTCATCCAGGTGGCGCTCGAACCATTCGCCGATGGCGTATTCACCGAAATGGCCGAATGGCGGATTGCCGATGTCATGCATCAGACAGGTCATCTCCACCAGGCTCTCCAGTGCCGCCTCCAGCCCATCCAGGCCGAACGCTGCGGCACGGCTGCCAAGCTGCTTGTAGAGCGTGCGGACGATGAAGCGGCCGGTCTGCTGCACCTCCAGCGAGTGGGTCAGGCGGCTGCGCACTGCGGCATTGCGCTCCAGCGGGAAGACCTGCGTCTTCTGCTGCAGGCGGCGCACCGCGGCGGAATTGATGATGCGCCCGCGATCGCTTTCCAAATGGTCGATGACCGCGCCCAGATTGCCCTCGCTGGCACGCAGGCCGGGCTCGGCCTTGCCGTAAGGACGTTGACGGGAAATCTTGTGCTTGAAGTTCACGGGCTCGGACATGCATCGTTCTCATGGCGCGACAAACAGCCCCGGAGCCTAACGCGAGCGTTCCGGGTTTTCCATCGCCGCCCACCTGCCAGCCAGCCAGAACATCGCGACGGAGACCAGCCGTGAGTCGTGCCGACTTCCACCACCGCAACGCCGAACGAGCCAGCGCCGAAGCCCAACGTCTGATCGAACAGCGCGCCATTCTGGGCGCTCGCTGGCTGGACTGGGTCGCCGGCGAGCTGTATCGCCTGAGCCCGCCGGAATACGCCTCGATGGTTCGTCGTGAACTCGAACGTCTGGCCCAACCTTGAGCGATAAAATGGCTGCGTCCTGGACCGTTAGCGGTCCACTGCTGTGCCATGCGTTCACGCCACTGCCGGGCAGCCGCAAGGCGACCGCGATGGACAAGCAACCGGCAGACGGCCCGCTCTGGCTGGGCCGGGATGGCCTGCAGGGCGACCGGGTCGCCGAGCGGCGTTTTCATGGCGGGCCGGACCGTGCCCTGTGCCATTACCCGACGCAACATTACCTCTATTGGGCGCAGCGCTTTGCGCCGCTGCGCACGCAGCTGGGGCTCGGCGCCTTCGGCGAGAATCTGGGTGGCGAAGGGCTGAACGAAGCGCAGCTGTGCATCGGTGATCGCCTGCGCTGGGGCGATGCGCTGATCGAGGTGAGTCAGCCGCGCTCGCCCTGCGTGCGCCTGGACACCCGGCACGGCATGCGCGGTCTGGCGCGAGAGCTGTCAGCGAGTGGCCGCACCGGCTGGCTTTATCGGACCCTGGAGCCAGGCCACGTGCGCCCTGGCGACACGCTGCAACTGCTGGAGCGCCCACACCCGGACATAAGCGTCGCCTACCTGTGGCGCTGCTTTCTTGATCCGAACCAGGCGCGAGACAGCCTGCTGCAACTTGCCGAGCTGCAGCCTCTGGCCATGCACTATCGGGCGATCTTTCGCCAGCGTTACGACGTGCGCCGCGGCCAGCGGGACCAGCACAGCCTGTTCGACTGATACCTAGGGTCTGTCCCGTTTCGTATGCGGCCGCGCCGGAGCCGTTTGGCGCAGCGACGCGCCTTGCAACGAAACGGGACCAGTCCTAAGCAACGCAACGCGTGCATTGCGGCCCAGCAATGCCATACTGCAGCAGTCACGGAAGACGGCAGGCCGGAAACAGGCATCGCTCCTGCAGCGACAGTCAGGCCTTCGCCCATCAGGACATGTCCAGCCAGCAATCAGAGGTGAACACCATGAGCAAGGGAATGGACGCAAAGAAGAACAGCAAGAAGAAGCCGATGAAAACGGCACAGGAAAAACGTATGGCCAAGCGCGACAAGAAGAGCGGTTCCACCACACTGCTCGGCACCCACGCCGCCACCCATTGAGCCTGATCGCCACGACGCCCGGCTGATGCCGGGCGTTTTCAGACGCGCGCCAGGCGCAGCCGGCCGAACAGCCAGCCTCCCCAGACATTGACTGCCAGCCCGATCATCACCAGCAGCGCACCGGCCAGCTGCAACAGGGCCAACCGCTCGCCCAGCAAGATACTGGCCGAGGTCAGCCCCACCACCGGCACCAAGAGCGAAAACGGCGCCACCTGGCTGGCCGGATAGCGCGACAGCAGCCGACTCCACAGGCCATAACCGAGAATGGTCGCGCCGAAGGCCAGGTACACCAGGACCAGAATCGTCTGCCAGCCGATACCACGCAGCGCCGCTTCGATCACGCCCGGGCCTTCTAGCCATAACGACAGCGCGAGAAACGGCAACGGCGGCACCAGGCTGCCCCACACCACCAGCCCGACCAGATTCACCTTGCCGACCTTGCGCGTGACGATATTGCCCAGCGCCCACATCGAGGCGGCACAGATCGTCAGGAGAAATCCGCCAAGGGTCATGCCCAGCCCGCTCTGCGCGCCGATCAGTGCGAGGCCGCAGGCCGCGATCAACAGGCCCAGCAGGTTGGCCGCGCGCAAGCGCTCGCCGAGAAACAGCGCAGCGAAGAACAGCGTGAAGAACGCCTGGGACTGCAGCACCAGCGACGCCAGGCCTGCGGGCATGCCGTGCTTCATGGCAGTGAAGAGAAAGGCGAACTGGCCCAGCGAGATGGTCAGCCCGTAGGCCAGCATCCAGCGCAGCGGCACCTGCGGCCGTCTGATGAAGAACACCGCCGGCACCGCCGCCAGCATGAATCGCAGGGCACCGAGCAACATGGGCGGCACGTCGTGCAGGCCGACCATGATGACCACGAAGTTCATTCCCCAGACGACGATGACTATCAGTGCGAGCAGCAGGTCCCGAGGCGACATGACGACGCACCCTGTTACGAAAACATCCATTAGAGCGGCGCGATGGCTGTACCGCTCCATACAGTGAGCAGCGAATTGGCCGGCACAGTCCGGCTTGGCCGTCGATCGGCCCAAGCTCATCCTCGCCCAGCACCGGCGACGAAACCCGCGGTGACGCTATAGAATTCGCGCCTGGTTCCCTCACATCAGACGAGTACGAGCATGGGCGCACAGTGGAAAGCGAAGCATAAGGAAGCGGCGGCGAACGCCAAGGGCAGGATCTTCGGCAAGCTGTCGAAGGAAATCATGATCGCGGCCCGCAGCGGTGCCGACCCGGACATGAACCCACGCCTGCGTCTGGTGGTCGAGCAGGCCAAGAAGGCTTCTATGCCCAAGGACACCCTGGAGCGCGCCATCAAGAAAGGCGCGGGCCTGACCGGCGAGGTGGTGAACTACGAGCGCACCCTCTACGAAGGCTTCGCTCCGCATCAGGTGCCGCTGATCGTCGAATGCCTGACCGACAACGTGAACCGCACCGTTGCCGAGATCCGCGTGCTGTTTCGCAAGGGCCAGCTGGGCTCTTCCGGGTCGGTGAGCTGGGATTTCGACCATGTCGGCATGATCGAAGCCGCACCCGCAGGCGACGCCGACCCGGAAATGGCCGCCATCGAGGCTGGTGCTCAGGATTTCGAGGCTGCCGACGATGGCGCCACGCTGTTCATTACCGAGCCGACCGACCTCGATGCCGTGTGCAAGGCCTTGCCGGAATTCGGCTTCACCGTGCAATCGGCGCAGCTGGGCTATCGACCCAAGAATCCGGTCAGTCTGTCCGGTGCCGAGCTGGAAGAGGTCGAAGCCTTCCTCGAGGCCATCGACGCCCATGACGACGTGCAGAACGTCTATGTCGGCTTGGCGGGCTGATGGCCCATCGTCTTTACTAGACCCTGTTGGCGTTCGGTTCGCGGCCACGCCGTGACCGGATGTCACCGACAACCCAAGCAGCCGGCGAGTACTCATCATGAGCAGCAACAAACCCACCACGCCCTACAGCCAGCGCGAGCAGGGCTATCGGGAAAAGGCACTGAAGATGTATCCCTGGGTCTGCGGGCGGTGCGCTCGGGAGTTTTCCGGCAAGCGCCTGAGCGAGCTGACGGTCCATCACAAGGACCACAATCACGACAACAACCCCGAAGACGGCTCCAACTGGGAGCTGCTGTGCCTCTATTGTCACGACAACGAGCATTCCCGCTATACCGACAACCAGTACCAGGCCGAAGCCCGGCCCGGCAGTGATCTGGGCCCGAAGGAAACCTTCAAGGCCTTCGCCAACCTGGCCGACCTGCTCAAGGGCAAGCAGGGCTGATCGGCCAGGCCGGATGCCTCCTTCTATTTGACCAGCAGAACCGGAACCGACACCTCGTGGATCACCCGGCTCGCCACCGAGCCCAGCACCAGCCCGGTGAAGCTGCCCAGGCCGCGAGTGCCCATCACGACCGTGTCACAGCCCAGCCGCTTGACCGCATCGTTGATCTGTTCGGCCACGTTGCCCAGCTGGGTGTGGGTCTCGCAGGTCAGCCCACCGGCCTGCAGCATCGCCGCCGCCTCGTCGAGCACACTGCGGGATTTGGCCATCAGGCTGTTGTTGAGCTCGTCGATCATCGCCGAGGTGACGTACTCGCCATAGATGATCGGCTCGTGTTGAACATTGACCACGTGGACCTGCAGCGCCATCCCGGTGTCCCGGGCCAGATCGACGACATACTGCAAGGCGCGCTTGGAGTTGTCCGAACCATCGTATGCAACCAGAAGCCTGCGCATTTCCTGTCTCCGCTGTTGGGTAGGTTTTCAGCTTAGACCAGCTGCCGCGGCGTTGTGGCCACTGCTTGCACTTGTCTTGATCTGGCACAAGCGCGCATCATCCCGCGCCCCGTTTGCGAGCCAGAGGCGCACTATGAATCCCGATCAACGTCCCGTTTTCGGCGTCGGTGACGCCTCGTTCCAGGCAGCCGGTGGCGAAGCCGGCCTGCAGCGGCTGGTGGCCGATTTCTATCGGGTGATGGACGAAGCGCCCGAGGCCGCGAACGTCCGCGCGATGTACCCAGCGGACGTCAGCGAAGCCGCCGACCGACTGGCCAGCTTTCTGTGCGGCTGGTTGGGTGGGCCGAAACGCTACGCCGAGAAATATGGCGCCATCAGCATCCCGCAATTTCATACCCGCTGGCCGGTCGGCGAAGCCGAACGCGATGCCTGGCTGTTCTGTATGGAGCAGGCGATCACCAGGCAACCCTACAGCCCGGACTTTTCCGAGTACCTGCTACGCCAGCTGCGCGTGCCGGCCGAGCGTATCCGCCAAGTGCAGGCCGCCTGCCCTGCCCGCCCAGGTCAGAACTGAACGCAGTGGCCGAGGCGGTCGGCCCGATGCAAACAACCGAAGGCATGCCCTTGCACAGGACGGCCAGCGCCTCGCCTGATCATGCTGGCTTGCGTTTCAGCCGCCGTTCGCATCGATGATCGCGTCGCGCCTGCGCGGCGAAATCCGCCACGCAGGAGAACCGAGCCCTTCCCCTTGCGTCATACAAGCATGGCTATACCGACGCGACATCCATTCGCTGCGCAACCGGAGCTGGCTCGCTCTATGAAAATCCGCTTCGCGTCCATCAATCAGCAGAAGATCCGCGAGGTTCGCGAGATCCTCGAGCCCAGTGGAATCGAGGTGAAGCCCTTTCCGATCCGCATCGAAGAACTGCGTACCGAGGACCTTTACCAGCTGGTCAGCGACAAGCTGCTGGTGGCGTTCAAGATGATCGGCAAGCCGGTGTTCGTCGAGCATACCGGGCTGTTCATCAACAGCCTCAACGGCTTTCCCGGCGGTCTGACCCAGATATTCTGGGACCGCCTGCAGGCCGAGCGCTTTTCCGAGCTGATCGGAAGGCTCGACGACCCTGCAGCCGAAGCGCGAACCCTGATCGGCTACTGCGATGGGCGCAAGCGACATTTCTTCGAAGGCGTGGTGCCGGGTCGTATCTCACCGTCGCCGGCGGGCCATGGCGGCTTCGAGTGGGACGACGTGTTCATTCCCGAAGGCCAGAACCAGACGTTCGCGCAGCTGGGCACGCAGAAGAACGGCCTGTCCATGCGCCGTCGCGCGCTGGATGCCTTCGTCACCTTTCTGCGGGAGTCCTGACGCATCATGGACCAGCTGCGCGACGCCTACCGCAACAATCGCCTGATCCTCTTCGTTGGCTCCGGGGTGTCGGCCAACATCGGCCTGCCGCCTTGGAAAGAGCTGATCGACGAGATCGCCGTGCAGCTCGACTATGACCCGGAGGTCTTCAACACCTACGGCAATTTCCTCGCCCTGGCTGAGTACTACCGGATCAAGAAAGGCAGTATCGGTCCACTACGCAGCTGGATGGACCGCGAGTGGCACCGCAACATCGAGATCCGCGACTCCGAGATACACCGGCTCATCGTTCATGGCCGTTTTCCGGCGATCTACACCACCAACTACGACCGCTGGCTGGAATATGCCCATGACGCCTACGCGGTGGACTACATCAAGATCGCCAATGCCAGCGACCTCACCAAGGCGCGTGATGGCGTCCGGCAGATCGTCAAGTTTCATGGCGATTTCGATGACGACGCCTCGATCGTGCTCGACGAGACCAGCTATTACCAACGGCTGCAATTCGAGACGCCATTGGATATCAAATTACGCGCCGACACGTTGAGCAAGGCCGTCCTGTTTATCGGCTACAGCCTGTCGGACACCAATATCCGATTGCTTTTCCACAAGCTGTCGAAGATATGGAAGGAACACGAAACACTGGGCGTGCGCCCTATTTCATATGTGTTCTCGCACAAGCCGAATCCGGTTCAAGAAGAGGTGTTGCGCCAATGGGGAATTCGCATGATTGCATCCGAGGACGATGAGCCCGGCATTGCACTCTGGAATTTCCTGCAGCAACTGGTGGAAGCCTGATAGAAAAATACGCGACAGGAAGTAAAAAAGTTGCGCGACGCCAACGAGGCGCCGCGCATGCTTCGATCAGTAATTGAAGCCAATACCGATGCTGTAGAGGAATACGCCGTCATCATATCGGTCCTGCGCATCACTGCCGCTCTTGAACAGGAATTGATATTCCGCCATTGCAGTAATGAACGTCTTGTCCTGAACCCAGTATTTGAATCCGATCTCCGGGCCGGCCATGAAGGTCTCATCGACGCGATCACCGTAGACACCGCCGATGCTGGCACCGATGAAAGGCCGCGCCTTGCCGTTACCGAAGTGGTAGTCATAGAACACGCGAGTCGAGCCATCGAACTTGACGCTCTCACCCTCGGTATCCCGCGCATTGACAGTCTGCCGGACGCCCCACAAGGACGATTCGCTCAAATACTGCCCCCAACTTCCCTGTACGGAAAACACAGTATCGTCAAAGTCCTTGTCGCTGCTTCCTGCACCACCGAGTGTGATTTCCTTGTCACCGGCCATCGGCGCCGCACCGGCAATAGCCGGGAGCATTGCGGCAACCATTAAGGAAGTTTTGAAAAGTCGATTCATGACGGCACCTCTGTTTATGCTTGTTTGAAATACGCAATAAGCACTGCGTAGTGGTGAGACAAGCAGCTAATTCCAATGGTTTCCCAAAGAATCGACGAATGACCTACTTTTCATCAAAAACTAGAGAAAAATGCGTTAATACGATGATTCTTATCATTTTATGTATACATGCGATATTGTTTCGCCAGTACCCGCTACCGCCAAGCGCTATTAAAATGACACAACTCAAAAACGGGGCGTTATATATGTAACGAAAGCCCCGCTATTTAACCTGCCATGTCCGGCCGCTCGGCCTGAAGTTCGGGTGCCTCTTCTTCATGCTGATCATCGAAATAACGGCTGAAGGCGAGATACATCCAGACCGGCATCAAGAGCAGGCCGATCACCACACATATCCAGGCCAACATCGGGCTGCCGTCGGGTTGCGGGAAGAGCAGGCGACCTACACCGATCAACAGCGTGTACACCGACAGGGCCGTTACCGCCACGGCGAACAACCGGGCACCCAATGCCTTGAGCGATTCACGGCGGGTAACGCCACAACGCGACGCGGTCCGCCCCCAGAACCCGAACGGGCGCACCTTGCGGTAGAAGCGATCCAGCGTCTGCGTATCGGTCGCAGGGGTGACGAAGCTCACCAGAATTGCCGCGCTGCAAGTCACCAATGACATGATGCCCAGGCGTATCCACTCGCGCTCAGGGTCAGTCCCAAGGAAATACAGCAGCAGCGGCGCCGTGATCAGCGACACCACCATGGCCGTCAGTTCGGAATACAGGTTGATCCGCTCCCACAACCAGCGCAGCACCAGCACCGACCCCATGCCGGCCCCGAACAGCAGCGAGATGAACCAGGCGGTCTGGATCGAGCCCAGATTGGCCATGATGACCATGGCGATCAGCAGAATCAGCACGTTGGACAGTCGCGCCACCAGTACCAGCTCCTTGTCCTTCGGCTTGCGCTTGAGCAGCTTCGGCGCCACCACACCACCGTAGACGTCGTTGCTCCAGTACGAGGCGCCCCAGTTCAGATGCGTATCCACCGTCGAGGCCAGGGCTGCCAGCAGCCCTACCAACATCAGGCCGCGGAAGCCCGGCGGCAGCAGCTCGTCGATGCCGGTGACGAACAGCGCCTCGCGGGCGGCCGTAAAGCCGTCACCATTCATTTCCTCGGGGCTGAACGGATAGAGCACCAGCAGGCCGATCGCGATCGCCAGCCAGAACAGGCTGCGCAGGAATATCTGCAGCCAGGTGAACACCAAACCGGCGATACGTGCTTCGCGATCGGTCGGACAGGCCATGCTGCGCTGCGCCAGGTAGCCGGTGCCGTCCGAGTTCATCTGAAACAGCCACTGCAGCCCGACGATCACCAGGAATGGCATCAGCGCCTCACCCGCGTTACTGGGCGGCGAGAATGAAAGCATCTTGGCCGCCTGCTCGCTGCCGTAGATCTCGACGATCCGGTCGGTCAGCCCCCCGAGTCCACCTGCCGCATCGACCACGAACCAGGCATAAACCAGCGTGCCCAGCATGGCCACACTGAACTGCATGACGTCGGTCTGGACGACCGCGCGCAAACCGCCGGTGATGGAGTACATGGCGGTGAAGACCAGAATCAGCACGATCGAAATGAGGTTGTTGGTGCTGGTCGTCAGTTGATCGAGCCCGGTGATGCTGTCGCCCAGGCGTATCCCGCTGGCTTCGACCACGCCCTTGATCATTTCGTACAGCCCGCCCGGCAACCAGTCGTGCCAGGGCAGGAACACCTCGGCGATCCGGATCGCCGCGACCAGCACCATCGCCAGGACGACACAGTTGATCACCGTGCCGTAATAGATCGCCTTGAACAGTCGTAGCGGCACGACGGCGGGGCCGCTGTAACGCACCCGGGTGAGTTCGGCATCGGTAAGCACGCCGGCGCGCCGCCAGCCAGACGCGAATACCCACGCGAGCAGGAGAAAGGCCAGGCCGTAGATCCACAACCGCCATAACGCAAAAACCCCGGCGGTGGCGACGAGTCCACTGACCAGCAGTGGCGTGTCGGCCGCAAATTGGGTGGCGGACATGGATACGCCGGCCCTCCAACCCTTGATGGTTCGTCCGGCAAGGAAGTATTCGTGCAGACTCTGAGAGGCTTTGCTGCGCGCTCGCATCCCCGCAGACAGCCCGTAGAAGACGAAGGCGAGCACAATCAGTAGGTCCAACATGTTGTTATTCCTGTCGTTGGAGGTGCTAAGGGTGAGAACACCTCGACGACGGAAAAGATGCCGCGAACGGACAAACGGCACACATCGGCGAAGAAAGTTTGGCGCCGGCGGCCCAGACGCTAGACTAGTGGGCTCCGCAAACAGCCCGGTTGGCCATGCCCGCTCTCGACTTTTCGCCGCTTCCACAAGCCCTACAACCGCTGCTGGTGAGATTCTATCGAGCGCATAACAGCCGTAACCGGGTGCGCGCCGAAGCGGTCTGCTGGGTCGCCAGGCGGGGCGGCATCCTGGCGGGTCTATGCCTGACGCCCGTCGCCCACGGGTATTTCCTGACCGGACTGCTGGTGACCCCGCCGGAACGCAATCGCGGAATCGGTGCACGACTGGTGCGCGAGGCACTGGCCGCCAGCGCGGGGCCGGTCTGGCTGTTCTGCAAGCCCGAACTGTTGCCTTTCTATACGCGTCTGGGCTTTGGTGTCGCGGACCAGCTACCGGATACGCTGGCCGAGCGTCTCGTCCGCTATCGACGCACCAAGACGCTGATTGCGCTACTCAATGATCGAAGGATAGAGCCTATGCCCGTCGCGACCCTGACAATCGCCATTGCCTGCCTGTTCGATGAACAAGGCCGGGTGCTGGTGGTACGCAAACGAGGGACCCGCTTTTTCATGCTGCCCGGTGGCAAGGCGGAAAGAGGCGAGCGACCGCTGGACACGTTGAGACGCGAGCTGCACGAAGAGCTCGACCTACAACTCGCAGAAGCCGATTTCCAACCGCTCGGGCACTTCCAGGCGCCGGCCGCCAACGAGCCGGGCCATCAGGTCGAGGCAGACGTGTTCATGGCGCGGCTGCCTCGTGCCGTCACCGTGCAGGCCGAACTGGAAGAACTGGGATGGTTGGCGCTGGCGCCATGCGAGCGCGAGGACATCGCGCCCCTGCTACGCCGGCATATCATGCCCGCGCTGCTGGCCCGCGCGGCGCAAGCCGAGAGCCAATCCGCGACGCGGGCCAGGTAGGGAATCAGGGCGAGATCGGATCGCTGGCCGGAAAGGTTTCCTCGATCGCCTCATCGAGCTGATCCTCGTCCGCTTCATCCGGCCGACGAACCACGTCGTCCCGCTCTTTGGTTGGCTGATCGTTGTGCTGTTCGCCGTTCATAGGCTCCTCCGCTGATGGGCTGTTCACCTTAGGCCGTGCCGCGGCCACTGGGTTCAGCTGGAGTTTCCGGCGGGCAAAAAAAAGGTTCATCGCGCTTTCCCGGGGAAGGCGGCCTTGATTTTCAGGAAGAAGTACTCCGAGTCCCGGAATCCATAGGCCATGCGCTTGATTACCTTGATGCGGTTGTTAACACCCTCA
>Ga0172375_10000089_pt1 | contig 129792 bp, 94 predicted proteins | sample LakKiv1m_FD_114537 | JGI IMG/M metagenome (GOLD analysis project Ga0172375, IMG submission 114537) | Freshwater microbial communities from Kabuno Bay, South-Kivu, Congo - kab_092012_11.1m | ecosystem: Environmental > Aquatic > Freshwater > Lake | place: Democratic Republic of the Congo...
AAGGAGACTCATAGATGCAAAACAGAATGAAATACTCAACCAGCTTCGGTAACATCAATTATGGCGCAACCGCCCAAGTCTTCAAAAATGCTCCGGTAACGTTTTATTATTGCGCAACGCGTGCCTCCTTGATTATCAGGAACGGGCAAGTTGCATTTGGCGCCCTGTTTTTGGTAGATTATCCGCTCTCAAACAACCGGAGGAAGCGTCATGAAAAGACTGTTTATGCTCACGCTGGTGCTTTGGCCTGCCATCTCTTTTGCAGCTGACGATAAAAAGACAACCTACCAGGTTGTCAGCGTCACCGACATCGACAAGGAAACATCCATAGTGGTCGTATCCCAGGAGGAATACGCCGCCCTGCAGAGCGGGGTGCAGGCTACAAACCGGCTTCTTTCCAAGGCTGTTACGCTTGCAAAGAAGTCCTGGGAATCCGATAAGGCCACAAAGCGCAAGAGTTTCCTCTCAAGCGTTGTTTCAGAAGCAAAGATCAAGCCGCTTGGAACATTCAAGACAAAGGCAGATGCCGATGCCAAGGCCGAACTGCTCGAAAAGTCCCAAGCCGGAAAAACAGGCAAATCGGATTACCTCGAGAAGAAACTCGAAATCCTGAAGGAATCACTTAAAAACCCGCCGGTCGAGACCCCGCAGGTCTCCAGGGCCGTCTGGACCAGGAATGTCCAGGAAGAAATCCGGGTTACGGAAGACAGCATCGCCAAGCGTAAGGCAAAACAGGGTGCACGCGAGGAACTGGAGGAGACTATCAGGAAGCTGATCGCCGACAAGCTTGCCGAACTTCTTGCCCAGACGGCCGCCGGCGAGAATAAGAAACAGTGAAAACCGGTAAATGACCCTTTCAGACCACCGCGCCTCCAGTTCCGCCGGCCCGGGAACACGAGGAAAGGAGATTCCAGATGCAAAGGTTGTTTAAATATAGAAATGTGCTTGTCGCACTTTGCGCAGCCGTTATCGTGTCCTGCTTCTTTACGCCATGGATCAAAGTGCACATGACTCCTGCAGCAGCCATGAAGTCGCTGGTCGGCGGAAATAACAGCGCTTCAATGCTTACCGTTACAGGCGCAGGCATTCCTAAGATGGCAAACGGAGAATTCTCAAAGATATTCATCAAGGTGTTCGGAATGTTCTTCAGTTCCGTTGACAATGCGGACAAGAAGAGCTACCTCGTGTGGGTGATCCCTGTCCTGGCCTTTGTCATCCTTCTGGCAACCGTGCGTCTCAAAGGAAAATGGCCCGCAAGCGCAATTCTCGGAGGAATAAGCGCGATTGCTGGAGCCGGCGCCATTGTCAAAATACTGATGACCGACCTCAATGGCCTGCTCATTTGCGTCCAAATCTGCCTGCCGCTCTGGGTGACACTGCTTTCGTTTATTGCCATTGGCGCCGTCCACCTGCTCTGCATCAGGACCGAACGCCGCATGGCACAAGAGAATTTCCAGCATTAGACCGCCAGCACAGAAACTGGAAAGATAACGGAAACTGCATGTCTGTTTTGCCGTTCTGTAAATAAATGGAGGAACCGGAATGAGCTTGATTGATCTATTGTGGAATGCAACTCAACAGATGCAAATTGAAAAGTCTGCCAGGGAAACTAAACTTGATGCGCAGCTTACCGCAGAAAAGACTGTTGAGAAAACATACCTTGCGTATGTCAAGCAACTCGACAAACTCGGACTCGTCTGCCAGGCAATGTGGTCTCTTATCCGGGAAAGGACCAACCTGACGGACAAGGACCTGCTCACCCGGGTTACCGAACTGGACTTGAAAGACGGCGTACTCGACGGGAAATATACAAAGCCGCCGGTTGATTGCCCCAAGTGCGGCAGCAAGATGAGCCGAAAGTTTAACCGGTGCCTATTCTGCGGCACCGAGTACACCAATGGCTCCGCATTCGACACGATATAGGAAAAAGTGCTTAAAAAGGTAAACCAATGAGCCAGGGAAACCAGCAAGACACGGTTCAAGAAACGGACCGAACCAGGCGCTCCCTGCTTAAGCGGTTCATATTCAGCACGATTATCACGGCCTGCTTCCTTGCTTTGACCGTGGGACTACTTGAGCTTGTTTACCGTTTCCAGTGGTTAGACTTTTACCGGACCGAACTGCGAGCGTACAACCCGCCGGAAGCACTCACCGGCACACACAATGGACCGGTGCTTCTGGCAATTGGTGACTCCTTTACTGCCGGCACAACCTCGTACCCTGACGTCCTGCGTAAGCTCCTTCCGGAATGGCGCATCATCAACAGCGGAATACCCGGCACCGGCATAGTGCAGGCCAATATCGTGGCACCCGGCCGCCTGCGCGCATTCAAACCTGGAACCTGCGTATACCAGATTTTTGCAGGAAACGATCTATTCGACATCCGATATCCCTCGGGAGGTGAGAACATTACAATGGCAAGGCGGATCTACTGGTTCCTGTCCTCGCATTTGCGCTCCCTGTCGTTCCTCAACTACCGGCTTGGCCAGTGGCGGACCGGTGCGCTGACAAGCTATGTGCCTGACGTTCCCTCCGGCACCCGCGAGGCAGAATTCTCTCCAGTCCTTTACGATGCAAGGGAACGGCTGTACATGACAGCCGAACCATGTCTGATTGAAAACCAGGTGCTGGTAACAAGGCAACGGGCCGTCGACTATGACCACATGCTCCGCGGTTTGACGGCATTACACGATTTGTGCCGGAAATCTAATGTCACACTTGTCCTGCTGGTCATCCCGCACTCTTCACAGGTTTCACCCGCCTATCTGAACCGCATGCAGAAAATCGGAGCCCGGTTTTCAAATCAGGAACGGATGACGGAACAGAACTATCCCTTCATCGCCGGCATAATAAAAACATTTTCCGGCGAGCGGGATGTCACAATTGTTGATGCCCTTCCGGCATTGCAGTCGGCAGAACATGACGGCGTACATGTCTTTCTTTCAAATGACGGCCACCTGAACCACGCCGGACAGGCATGTATTGCCCGCCTGCTGGCCGATGCGATAGCGCCAAATAAGTAATCGCAGCCAGCAGCATCACATTGGTCGAGAAGCCGCCTAATTCTTCCTGGTCCCGCTCTGCGCTCGGCGGCCGACAAGGATAAGCAGGCCGAAGAACAGGATCGCCGAAGGCCAGACCGCGCTCCACACCCCCTGCAGCCTGCCGCTTCCAACCATGAATGTAACATTCAAGTCGCCCTGGTTCTCAATCTGCACTTCCCTGCGGAACCGCAGTTCACGCCCGTGCTCTGGAACAGTTACGCCTATGGCATTGATCACGCCGGCCGCGGCGCTCTGCTGGTCAATCAGCTTGTTGGCAACAATGTCAAGCGCGTCGTTATCCTTCTCCGAGAGCTTTTTCTGCACGTTGTCTGCATATTCCTGCGTGTAGTTGCCGCCCTGGAATCCCTGCATCTGGCCGATCTGCTGATCATCAATGATGTTCTTCGATGCACGCACCGCGTCGCGACGGTTGACCAAACCCATCTTCCACTGCTGTTTCTGCAGGTTGCGCAGCTGGATTCTCGCATCCTCGTTGAGCCCCTCGTCTCCCTGCGACCAGTTGACAGCCTGCTGGAATGACTGCTTGGCCTGGTTGGGCTTGCCGGCTTTCACGAGCTGTTCGCCAACGCTCAACCCGGTAATGGCATTACCCCTGTTTGATTCGTTGCGCTTCTTGTTCCATTCCACGTAATGCTTGTCGTTGAAAGCCTTTACGATGATCCCATCCTCTTTAACCTGTTCCATGGAACCGCCGAACCCGAAATAATCGCGCCCGGGCTGGACATAAAATACCCACTCAATGTTGTTCAGCGGCAATTTAAACCTCGGCGCCTCGAACTTATGTTTAGAGACAAACAGACCGCCCTTCGAGAACGAACCTGCATAGGTGATGTCCACCATCGTCTTACGGTCGCTCTCCTGCCCTTCCAGCGGGATGCAGTAGAAGTCTTCGGTGCTCCAGGTGGAAACTTCCTTGCCGTCCACCAGCACGGTCCACAGCTCGTCGCCCTTGCCAGGAAGCTTGAAGTCGAGTGACCGCAGGCTGTTCCCGGCAACAACTTCCAGCATTACCCTGGTAAGCATCTTGCCGCCGGACGAAACAACCGATGTCATGCGCACCTGGTTGATACTGGCCGGCAGAACGCTGGCCGGATCATGCCTTACAACCGACAGGTCAAGCTGGTAGTCAGGCCTTACCGTGCGGTAGCACTGGATGGCACTGGACAAGTCCCCGGCCTTGAATGATTCCGGAATGTTCCTGGGATCCTCGAGCTTAAGCCCTTTAAGAGCACCTTCCGCCTTGACCTGTACGCGACCGGCGCAGGTCACAACGAGATATCCGCGCTGGGCGTCGGTATCCACCGTCTGCACGGGAAGTATAGCCACCTTCTTCTCGGTCTGGTCATAAGGAATCTGGTAGCTCGCTGTCAGGCTGAACTTGTCCTCAACCTTGTTTTGAAGATCAACCTGCCAGATGCCCTTCTCCTTGTCCATCTCGTGCACGCTGGCAATGTTGCCCCCGGAGACTGAAAGAGGCACTCCCGGTGCAGGCGACTTCAGGCGGAAGCTTTTGACCCCGGCATTCTCTATCTTATACTGCACGAACACTCGGCACTGCAGCATTCCCTCCGCAAGATCAATCCACTGCAAGACCTCGGGCTTGATCTGCGCGGCCATGACCTCGGTCTTGAGCACTATAGACCATGTCGGCCGCAGTATATCGAATACCAGCACTCCTGCCTGCTTGATCCCCTCTTCGCTCGCCTTCTTGACGTCGACTCCGTCATGGCTGTCCACCATGATCCTGACTCCGCGCTCACCTGTAACCGTCAGCTTGCCATTATGCTTGGCCGCATCCTTGACCGTAACGCGCGGCACGGAAATCTTCTGCTCGATACCCTTCTCGCTCCTGGCAACAACAAGGTTGATTACCGTGGCTTCTGTCACCTGGTTCTTGAAGTATACGATCACTCCGTGATCAGTCCCCTTCGTCTCATCCCAGTGGCTCACGTCCGCACCGGTGAGCGTCTCAACGTCGAAGTCCTTCGGTATGCCAAGCTCAACGGAGAATATCCCGGCCTTGGCAACGGCCAGGCTGAGCTTCGTGGCAAGGACAACACGCTCGTCTCCTATGTCCAGGCTGCCGGCTTCAACCACCCTCACTTCGGGAAGGACACGCTCCGTGTGCACAGCCATCGCCACTTCTTCCGGCTGGTTATACCTGAACGCGCGCCTTACGCTCATCCGGGACCTGCGCTGAATTTCTTCCGCCGACTGCTGAATGCCTGTCTCGCCCACAAAATCCTCGATGTTCATCGGGTTCAGTCCCTTTGTCTCGTCCACACGGACCTGGATGTCGTCCGGAGCCGAAAGCGCCAGTGAACCTCTCTGCCTCGAAGTATTCTGCACCTGTATCGCCCCGATCTTCGCATCGTACGGCAGGCCGTCACAGGCCACCTGCGTCACAACCTTGAGCACAAAGTCACCGGTGACCGCCTTCTCGAGTATTGCATCAAGCAGACGTTTCTCAGGATCAAAGCTCCACGTTGCCAGTCCAGCCGCCTGGACCGCAGTAACGGTCATTCCCTGCGGTATCTTGATCTTCATTTCCTTCATTTCGCCCTGCGCGATCTGGTAACGGATGACATTTGTCAGCTCAACCACGCCCGACTGAAGCAGGGCGAGGGTATTGACCTCCGAGAAACAAACCGTCTGCTCCAGCGTTGTCTTCCTGACGCGAGGGAACCAGGTGAAAATCGCGGTCTGCACCGGACCGAGAACCGCCTCGGCCGTTGTCGCGTCCTTCTTCTCCTGCATCTTGAACAGCACCGCCGACTCGGACTGGATATCCAGGCCCGGCTCGGGAAGCTTGATCGAAACCTTGTTCTTCAGATTCTCGGGCATCATTATGCCCAGCGACCATTTCCCTTCCTTCTGCATGACCGGCATCCGGTACTTAAGAGTGACGGTGTACTTGCCTTTGCCCTGAACATTCAGCGAATAGCCGTCGTTTCCGCTGGTAATCTTAACCTTCCCGGAACTTGAAGTGAAGTCCGTCAAAACGCTTGTTGGCGGCATCACAGGAATGATTACCGGTGCCTTTGCTTCAAACTCCAGCACCATTACCAGGCTCGCGCTCTGCTCAACGTCCTTGATCGTTTTCGGACCTTCGGCCGTAACAGTTATCGAACCGATCACTGCCTTCTCCACCACCGCAGGGGCCACAGGCTTGACCGCCGCGGTCTTCCTCACAACGGTATCCGCCATGACGCCGCTGCCAATCAGTCCCGCCGCGAGAATAGCCATCAACATCCTGATCTGCATGCTTCCATCCTTGCCTGAATTCTTTTCCGAATTCTGGCCTCTGTCCTCTGACCTCTGTCCGCTTTCTTCTGTTTCCGCTTCAAATGGCAGGGGATCTGCGGCCAATACCGTCTTCCTGTATCTCTTTCGTTCTTCCCTGCTCCTCCTCGCCGCACTCACGGCTCTCCCTATCCAGCTCCACAGCCATTTCATGCGGACCACGACAGTCAATATGAAGATGACAATCACAACCGCCAGTATCACCGCCAGCATGGAGCGGCCAGCCGCACTCTGCGCGACCCCGAACAGGAGCAGCGTAAGGGCAAGAGCCACCAGGCCCGGCTTATTCCGACGGTTGCCGTACACCAGGGCAACAAGTCCGAAAACCAGAACCATGACCATTACCCGCGGCGAATCCGCCTTTCCAACCCAGGCCGGGGGTACCACGAGTTTCAGGCTGAGAGGGTCGGCTTTCGAGAGGTTGACCGCACTTGTAAACTCCTCGCTCGTCGCTCCGCCGATTCCACCGGAAAGAGCATGGCTTATCGTATAATGGCCCCAGCCATCACGTACGGCCCTGAACAGCCTCCACGTTTTCCTCAGCACTCCCATGAAACTGCCGCTCTTGTCATCGTGGGCAATTGTCATGTTGCCGCCCGAACCGGATATCGCAAAGTTATCCGGAACAGTCACGTTCCAGTTTGCAAATGTCGCATCAGTGTCGGCCATTGAGGGTGCAAGCAGTTTAAGTCCGCGGATACCGCTCCGCCAGAACCCCAGCTTTCCGTGACTCTGCGCATACTGGACTTCTATGCATGTCGACTTGTTGGGATCCTGCGGCCGACCAACCGGAATAAGGATCTTGTTCTCGTTCTTCTGCGAGACAGCATCACGCCTTACACCGTTATCGTCACGATACTTCACCGACCACAGCTCCACGTTCTGGGGGAGCATTATCGTAAAGAACTGCCGGTTGGAATTCTTGATGTAATAAGTCGCCAGGGTAACCGACTCGCCGTCCCTGCTGATCATCGTTGAGATGTTGATGTAGTCAGCAACCTGGTCAAGCGGCCTGACCGTTGAATATGGCCTCACCTGCAGTTCCGCGGTGTGCGGCGACCGGGTATACTTGTATGCCTTGATTATCGGGTCGGTTATCGGCACGGCATACGCGGTTGGAATCTCGCCGCGGTCCACGACAATGGTGGAAGCCGGCAGCGCCTTGGACTCGGTTACTTTTATACTGGCCGAGCTGGCCACAGCGATATAACCGACTTCACTGTCAGTTCCGGCAGTCTCAATCCCTCCGATGGAAATATTGGCGCCCTGGTCGGCAAACTGCCGGTCATACGTGACAAGCAGGGTATAATCGCCCATCACCCTGGCCTGAAGCCTCACCGTGCAGATCTCGCCTTCACGGGTCCACCCCTCAATGTCCGCGCCTGTAAACTCAACCGTCTCGATTTCCTTCGGAACCTTGACCTTGAACTCCTGGACCGGCGCACCGCCAATGTGGTAGCTGATCGTGGCACTGCAGTACATCACGCTCTCGCCAAGCGACGCGAGATGGAATACTTCCGAGTGAATGGAAGCAACAGCCCTCTCGACGGCCATTTCAATGCTCCACTCCGGATCCTTGAAGCGGTAAGCCTGCTGGGCGTTGACCACCCTCATCTGGGTGGAACCGGTATGAACTTCCCTCAAACCCGCCACCTTTGTCATTTTCAGACGTACACCTTTTTCAGCGGCAACAACAAGGTATCCACGCTCCGTCCTGGCATCGGCAATCTTGAACCGCGGAGAAATGACCGCCGTTATTCCGGCCTGGAGAGTGCGCTCCATCCTGACATTGACAAGCACCGAGCCGCTGACCGCCTGCTTGAAAGGCACGAATATCACCCTGCGCGCTTTCTTATCACCGGATTTCGACGCAGGCTCATCCCTGACATCCACATCGGGCTCAGACACCTGCGGGCCGGTCACACTGGTGACTGTCCAGGCAGTATTCGTATCCATCTCGATGAGAATATCCCTCGCCGGAGCGTCCTTGACATCGAGTTCAACAGCAGCATTGAAAACCAGCTCGTTGTCAACCAGCGACAGCACGTACTGGCTGTCTGCTGTGAGTGAGGTCACAACATCATCGGCACTGACCTCGACCACGTAGGGCATGTTGGCATACTGGTAGGCAAACATGCTGCGCGTCGGGCTGAGCCTCTTCCTCTCCTCCTTGCCCTCAAAAGTAACCATCGGGAACAGCGTCTTGTCGATCTGGGTGAGCCCGCCTGCCTTGCCCACCTGCAGCTTGATTGCACTGTCGGTGCCCATGACCGTAAAACCGCTAGTCCGGAGAACGTTTTCCGGCATGATTACAGGCAGGTTGAACTTGCACGGGAACTTTGCCAGCACCATCTCGCCCTCGACCTGCAGGCGGTAAATGCCCTCCATCGGACGGCTGAGCGTTACAAGAAGCTTCTGCTTCCCGTTCGCTTTCTCAATCTTCCAGTCCTGGATATCCTGCCCGCGCACCTGCGTGACGTTGATTTCCGGCAGGTCCAGTGAAAGCTTGCTAAGGCTTCCCTGGATTATCCTGTAGGTAAAAATGGAATCAAGCCGGAGCGCGCCTACGCTGGCCATGGCAATCGAGTTCGCTTCGCACGCCGCCACAAGCTCCGAATCCAGCTTCCTGATCTGCGGCTTCCAGCCCACTTCAAACTTGCCTGCAACGCCCAGGAAAGCCATAACCTGCGTCTTGCCTTCCTTTGTTTTCTGCCGCTTCACGTCAAGCGCACCTGGGAAATTAACTTCAAGGTCGTCGCGGTCGCACAGGACGGAAAGTTTCCTGACACTCGCCATGGGAATGGCAAAGGCGGTGGACCGCCACTCGCCGTTCTTCTGCGCCCTGCTGGCAAAACGCATCGTCACGGACTTGGAGGCCGAGCCCAGGCCCAGGAATCCTCCGCCCGAACCAAGCTTCAGGACATACTTGTCTCCCTCGCGGACAATTTCCGACCCGCGCGGCAGTTTTCCGTCAATGTAGGCAACATCCCCGATCACCAGCGGTATCGTCACGTTGTTTGCCTTGACCTCGGCATTAAAAGCCAGGGTGAAAACAATATTCTCGCCCTCGATTTCCCCATCCAGCGTCAAGCCGGTTACAGATACAGCTTCAGCTCTTCCAGTGCCTGAAACGGCAAACCACATCATTATCAACGCAGCAATTACCTTCTTCATTATTCCATTCCTCCCTTTTCAATCTTAGTCTGTTTCTTACCCTCACCCGGTCAGCAACGCTGACCGGCCTCTCCCCTCGAGGGAGAGGCAAAATGTCGAAAAGCAACACCCTCTCCATTCAGAGGAGAGGGCTGGGGTGAGGGTTTCCCTTTTTCCCATTCAAAATTGGTTATTGAGAATTCAAAATTCATTATTGGGTTTGGCTTTTCTCTTCCTTTATCTCGGATCAACAACTCTTCCAATAAACAAAATGCTTCCCGTCTTGTTCTCGCGGATCAGGAAAACAAACGGATGGTCTGCCCTGAAAATAACAGGGGGTGTCTCCTTAACCTCGCACTTTAACTCTGCAACCACTGCCGTGGCAGCCGCAGCCTCCGTGCCCTCTTCATTAAGTTCGACAAACGCCTCGTGAATGGCTGCACTGATAAACAGGTCTTTCGTTCCGTCCATACCCGAAAAGTCGGCCTTATTGCTGAAGGCGTCTGTCATACCCATTTCGACAAGCGCCTTATTCAGCGTAAACTGTGATGTCATTTTAAATTTCGGAAGCGAAACGATAACTTCCTGTTTCCGGAGCGCCGCACTCCATTTCGCAATGTTTTCGACGGTTATTGCTTTCTCAAGACCGGCCAGTCCTGCCTTGTCCTTTGAGAGGAGCACCAGCATCGACAACTGGTTACCGGCGTAAGGCAGTTCAAGAACCTGCTCTGAATCGGTCTGCGCGTACCGGAACTTGTTCTTTTGATTCATCAACTGAACTTCAACTGACTTGTCCGCCGGAAGGAAGAAAGGCGCCTTCTGCGTAGCATCCGCTTTGAACTGGCAAACCCAGTTACCCTTGAAATAAATGGCATTTACGAGCACGAGGCGGGTCATCGGATCAAGCACGCCGGAAGGGATAAGGTCCTTGATCTTGTCCTGCGTCTTGCCTTCCACCCACTTGTTTATTGTCTTTCTGGCCGGTTCAGCCGCGGTCTTGTAATCCTGCGGGGTAATTGATGTGCCGTAGTTATCCTTAATAAGGACAATGTAATCGTCCAGGAACTTGTAATCCTTCTGCGGCCACAGCGAGTTTGCGACGCTCAGCTTAACCTTGCCGGCTTTCTGGATCTCACCCAGGGTCGCTTCCAGCCTGGCAAAGGCGGGATGCAGCTGCTTCTGGTCAAGCGAAAAACGCAGGACCTTCGCCATCTGTTTCTCCGTATCGCCGCGCGCCCCGCCGTACGTCATCCCAAGCGCCGTGGATATGCTGTACGGGGAAAGAAACAAATTGCCTTCGGAAGAAGTCCTGAGTTTCTGGTAGAGATCCACCGCAAACGCCCTGTTGTCATGCGCCAGCCTTATCAAATCTTTCTCAGAAGCACCCGCAACCTGCGAAACCATCAACCAGCCCATTACCACAACAGCAACTTTCTTGACCATTTTATCCACTCCCTACTTAACTTCGAAATTGGTTATTGGAAATTCAATATTCGATATTCTCTTAAGGCCGTCGTTCCGCCCTATTCCCCGCGGCTCAGCCCGCCCGCCCCATTGACCAGTTTCTTCAGTTCCTGTACGCGGCCATCGAGTTCAAGTTCCATCGCAACAGGGGTAAGCACACGCGCCACATCCTGGTATTCCCTGCCTTCGGCATAGGGACTCCCCCTCAAGATCTCGGCGAATTGCGCCGCACATGCCGCAAGTTTGAACCTGACATCAGCCTTGTCAAAAGAATCAACCATGTCAGCGGACGTAATCGAACGTTCAATCTCCTCGACCTTCCCGTTGTCAACCCGCTGATACCTCACCCGGACCGTCGCAATCACATCTTTTTCCGGCCTCTGGCTCCTGGCCTCTGGCTTCTGGCTCCCGACTTGCGCTTCGTACAGCGCCGTCACAGACTGGCCGGACCCCACTTCGCCCGCGTCAATCTTGTCGTTCCTGAAATCCTCCTTCTTGAGCTGGCGGCTCTCATAGCCGATCTGGCGGTAGCGGTTCACGCGCTTCTCGTTAAACTCCACCTGGATTTTCACATCCTTGGCAATCGTATTGAGAGTGGCCGAAAGATCATCCACAAACACCTGCTTAGCTTCTTTCTCGGAGTCAATGAACTTGTATGTGCCGTCACCCTTGGCCGCCAGGTCCTGGAGCATCTCGTCATTGTATGAACCGATCCCGAGTCCGAACACCGAGCAGAAGATTCCCTGCTTCCTGTATTTCTCGACCTTGCCCAGGATTTCGCCCGCCGCCATGTCGCCAAGGTTTGCAACGCCGTCGGACATCAGGAGCACCCGGTTCTCGCCCTTGCTCACGAAATTCCTCGCGGCAATCGCGTATGCCTTCTCCATGCCTTCCTCAAGGTTGGTCGACCCGCTGCACTGCAGGTTGTCTATGGCATCCAGGATCTTCTTCTTTTCCGAGGCTGACACGTTCTCGATTACGAGTTTCGCGTGCGAATCGTATTTCACAATCGAAACCACGTCCTGCGGATTAAGTTTCTCCACCAGCATCCGGAGCGCCTTCTTCGCCAGTCCGATCCTGTCGGCAGTTTCCATTGATCCTGAAGTATCCACCAGGAAGGTCAGCACCGCGCGGCGCTGTTCTTCGCGGCCCAGCCTGCGGCCCTTTACCCCTATCTTGATCATCTGGAGCCCGCCGCGTCCGAATTTCGACGGCGCAACCTCGGCATAGACCTTGAAAGTGTCCTGCTCCGGCGCCTTGTACGCGTAGTCGAAGAAATTAACGAACTCTTCAGTCCGCACTGCCTCGGCGGGAGGGAGGAATCCCTTTGACATATAGTTTCGCGTAACGGTGTACGACGCCGTATCGCAGTCGATACCAAAGGTCGAGAACGGGTTCTGCGCGGTATAAACAAACGGGTTCACCCCGACCGCCTTGAACTTCGCCGCTATTTTATCTTCCTGTTCTTTCTTATCTTCAAGTTCCTTCTTACTCTGAAGAACCTTTTCGTCTTCGGGTGCATCTTTGGGTACCAGTTTGATTACGTTATCTTCCTCTTTCACTTTCAGGCCGGAGTAATCCGCAACAATCTTCAGCGCCTGCTTAACAGTCAACCCCCTGGCGCTGAACGTGACAAGCTCGTTGCCAGCCTGCTGTCCGCCTTCTGCCGCGGGTGCGGCGTTTCCGGGAGGCAGCTGCAGCACTATATTGACGCCTTTGGATTCGTCACCAGTCTTGTCGAACTGCACGCTGCTGCTCTTGAGGAATTCTACAACGTCCGATAGATTCGCCTGCCTGAAGTCCATTTCCGGAACTACAATGGAATCAAGCTTGCTTAACTGGCTCCCTCTTTTGCCCTCGCCTTTGCTTTCCTCGGCCTTCTCTTTCTTCCCGGATGCTGCAACCCCTATTTCGACATCCTCGTGGCTTTCAGCTGACCTTGATTTATCCGCTTCCTTGGCCTGTTTTCCAGAAAGCCCCTTCAATATTACGGGGCTCTTTGTCAAAACTTTTGCGAATGGTACTACCGACGTGCCGGTGTCACCGCCCACGCCACTTCCAACGCCGCTAAGATCAACGTCTACAGTAGTACTGCCGCTGAATCCCTTCCCCGCAAGCGTTCGTTCGCCGGATTTCTCCTCTTTCTTCTCGCTGAATAATCGCCCGGTTGCCGGAATATTGTCTTTCGCCGGCAGACCTGCAACAAAACCAGCCTGCTGTCCTGCAGGAGCCGGCACACTAAACGCCGCAGCACCAACCGGACCATTGGCATCCTTGTAATAGTCATTACCCAGCCTTTTGTATTTCTCCGACACCGTTTCCTCTTTGCCGTCACCTGCTCCTCCAGCAGCACCAGCAGCAGATACCGACTGAAGTTCCTTAACCTTCTTCTTCATCTGGGCCACTTCGATATCCAGCTCTTGTTTCTGAGCCTGCAGGTCATCATTCTGTTTGAGCAATTCTTCCTTCTCTGCCTCTATCAGCGAAGCCTTGGTCTTTGCGCCACTGGTACTTTCCATGATGGCCTTAATGCCTTCCGATGGTCCCTGGGCCGTTGAATCCGCCCTCCCAGCGGCGGTACCATCTGAATCCTTCCATCCCCATGCAACTTTGCCGCCGCCGGTTGCCTTTGTATCGGCTTCGTCGTGCAGTTGAATCTGGGCGCCGCCAAGCAGTTTACCTGCCGTGCCATTGCCTGTCGCTGTCTTGCCGTCCACCATCCCCTGCCGTCCAACGTTCGACCGTCCATCCTGTTCCTTGTGGTCCGTTGACTGCTTTACCAAATCTCCTATTACATCCTTGTTCTCAGTACTTAATTCGCCCAAAGCCTCAAATTTCGTCTCTTTCCCGGACTGATCCAGCATTCCCTTCTCACCCTCGCCGCCTTTAGCTGCCGGAGTTGCCTCAGTATGCTTCCTGCCGCGTTGTCCGCTGCTTTTTTCAACCACGCCACCGACAATCATCGCGCCGCCTGCGGCTGGCGCCTCGGCCCCGGCTTTTGCCGCTGATGCTTTCCCCCTGTCCTGCTTTGCAACATGAATAGCATCGAGTTCTGCAGGATCAAGATTCACGTTCTTCATGTTTGAAGGTGTGCCGATAAATGCCGGCTTGGGCCGCTTTATCATGTCGTTCAAATTAACATAGCCAGAGACATTCTCCGAGTCGACCTGCTTGGAAGGTTCTGCAGTCAACGTATTGCCTTCTGCCCTCTGATCTCTGGCCTCTGTCAGCTGTCCTTTTTCTTCCGGCTTTCCATATTTCCCGTACCGGCGCTTGTCGGCATTCGGATCTGCCTTCTTTGCCGGGGAAGTTGGTTCCGGTCTCAGCTCTTCCTTTAATTCCCGCAGTCCTGATTCCGGCGCGGCAAACGGGTCTGCTGGTACCTCGGCGGCCGGCGGCGCGGGAATTTCAGGTGCGGATGCAAACGGGTCTGCAGACGCAGCAGGCGGCGCACTGGGTTTGGCTGGCACACTTCCAGCTCCACCCTTCCCTGTAACAACCCGGGCCGAACCGCCGTAACTGCGATGACTGTAAGTTACTGTAGTAGAATCATAACCAGCCCCAGAATTACCCTGTTGAATCTCTGCAGGCTTAAGTTCTTCCGTCTTAGATTCAGGATAACTGCCGTATTCAGCAGATTCGGGAGAAATCGCAGCAGCAGTCTTGGCAGCACTTCGTCGGGCATACTGCCGACTGGTCGTGAAAGATGGTAAAAGCAAACCGCCAAAAATAAACGCTATCATCAGTAGTGCCGCGGCCCGGGCAAGAACCGGATGGGATACGGTAAGCCAGTAGATCACTTTGTTCTGCCGGTTGACCGCCTTGTTGACTATATGAACGCGCTGTTCGTCCGATAACTTCCTGGGGGCGGAACACGGCGCCGCCAGGGCGTCACGCAGAAGATCAAGGGTCGGCTCAATTTCCTGCATAAACGCCTGACAGCCACCGCATTTTTCAACATGCGCGCGAACTTCCGCAGAAGTGGCCTCGTCAAGGTCACCCAGCAAGTACTGTGTCATCAACTCTTTTGTTTTTTCACAGTGCATAATTATCCTCGAGACTCAGAAGCCAGAATTCAGAAGACAGAATGGAAGACTCAGAATTGAAAACTGAGATCCTATTGCCTTTTCCTCAAAATTACTGCTTGTTTTCACGTTCTGACTCCTCAATTCTGACTTCTGGATTCTGTCTTCTGACTCCTGGATACTTTTTTCGAAATCTTCAGCACTGCATTATGCAGGATATTCCCGACATTGCCTTCGGTCCTGCCCGTAACATCGGCTATCTGTTTATATGAAAGACCTTCCTCCATCCTGAGCAGCAACACCTGCTGTTCGGTAGGATGAAGTTTGCGCACGTGTTCAAGCACCATCGCCCTGCGATCGGCATCACTTTCACCGCAATGCACGCCGTCCGGACAATCGCTGCTGCCTTCCGCCGCCTGCTTCTGGTGCAGAATGCTCAGGCGCGATTCCCTGCGGATGTGGTCAACAGCCTCGTTATGGGTGACACGGTACAGCCAGCTCCTTAGCCTGTCGGACGGATGCGTCCCCTTTTCCCAGCCCTGGAACAGTTTCACGAAGACATTCTGGACCACGTCCTCGGCGGCAATTGGATTATTGAGAATCCGCGTGGCATAGCGGAGCAAAGCTGTTTCATGCTCAGTCACAATAGTCTCCATCTGGCTCCGTAGATCTGATTTCCCGTGCTTTTCACCTGTTACAGCGATTTCCATTATGACCCTCGATCTACCAGTTAGACGATTGTGAGAAAGAGTTTCTTCGATAATAAATTAGAAAAGATACCAGCCGTGGCGGACAGGGAAGGCACAAAGGCATGGGAACAAGATATTTGCACCTGATTTCCTCCCTTTCCAGACCAACCATGATTACCTGAAAACAGCCTCTTTTGTAGTCTAGAAACAGCCCCGGGTCAAAGGCAAACTTGCCCGTTAGAATATGGCAAGAAAGTGGATAGAAAGGTTTCTTCCTCTCCCTTCAGGGGAGAGGATTGAGGTGAGGGTGAATCAAGACTGAATACTCCCGGACACAGGGGCAGGCAAAAGATGTGTACTCTTGTACTCAATTCGATCCCGCACTCCCCCATACTGAAGAACTTGATTCCATCGTATTCCCTTGAAACAAAGCCTGTTTCATCTATTTTCAACCGGCACCTCATCTTGGCACGCTTCGTGTTATATGAATGGCAGGCGACAGGGTCGCGCCAGCCGGGCCTTCACAGGGCCAGGCAAGGGCGAACAGCGCTATGAAAAATGAGGCGGGTTCCACAACTTCTGTTTGAACCCGGGGTCCTCCCAGGTTGCAACAACAGCGACCATCACCCCGCCTCGGCGCACCGTTTGCTCTGCGCGTCCCTGTCGCTTTTTGTTTTTCAGGATACGGCAGACATGGTGACAGGGGTAAACGCGGCACGCTTCCGGTCCCGGCCCGGGAGAGCCTGGAAGAGGGCTCGCAGGTTGCCTTTCACGAATATTCATGCAATCATGTTTGTGATACAGACAACCAGCATCAGGACAAAGAAAGGGCAACCATGATTGATCATAAACTCCTTCTCAGATACAGCCTCGTTTTCTTCCTGGCACCAGTACTCGCCTGCACCGCGAACGACACTCCTGCACCGGCGGAGAAGAAAACTGAAACCACGGGATCTTACACTGTCGGAAAGGGACCGCTGAAAGAGCCCGCCCAGCTGGATGCTGTGTTCGAGTCAATGGAGATGAAACCGGTGAAACTTGATTCGTCCGCCTGGTCCCGGCGCGTCGAGGCCATCCTCTGGACAGATTGGACAGTGCTGGAAGCGGTTACCCACGGAACACGGGTGAAGAAGGGCGACACACTGCTCAAGCTGGACACATCCAAAGTCACAGCGCTGATCGATGACATGGAACAGGCGCAGCCGGCGGACAAGGCCGCGCTGGAACTGGCCCAGGCGGAACTGCAGAACATGGAACAGACCAATCCTCTGAAACTCCAGTCGAGCCAGCGCGTGCTGAAAGAAACGAACGAGGAAGCAGCACGCTACGAGAAAAGCGGTCGCGCGGAACAGGAGAAGTCTGCAAAATTCGGCATCCGCAGCGCGCAACAACTCCTGGATAACGCCACGGAAGAACTGGAGCAGCTGCAAAAAATGTACCGCGCCAAGGACCTGGTCGAAGAAACCGAGGAAATCGTTCTGAAACGCCAGAAGTTCGCGGTCGAATCGGCCGCGCGCAACCTTGAAAATGTAAAGCGGAATGCCGACTGGGAAGTTAACACGATAATCCCCCGCTGGGACCGCTACTGGAACACTAAGAAACAGGAAGACCAGTTCGCCCTCGACTTTGCGAAACAGTCTTTGCCCATGACCCTGGCGAAGAAACGCCTTGAAGTTGAGAAGATGAAGCACGACCTGTCTAAGAGCCAGCAGCGGCTGGCGGACCTGAAAAGCGGGCTGGAGAGCCTCAACGTCCGCGCGCCGATGGATGGTATCGTTTACTACGGCGCGTGCGAAAACGGCAGGTGGACTACCGGCGGTTCTCTTGAAAAAAAACTTGTTCCAGGCGGAAAAGTGTCAATCAACGAAGTGTTCATGACCGTGGTCAACCCGGCCAGGCTGCAATTGAAAACATCAGTGCCTGAAGGAGAACTGTCCCGCGTGCGTGCTGGCGCTGAAGGAGAAGCGTCACCGGTATCCGCATCCGACAGGAAGTTCACCGCAACAGTCGAAACCGTAAGCGAGATTCCCCTGGCCGGCGGCGGCTACCAGGCAACAATCTCGTTCCGTAACGAAGCTGCTCTGCGCCTGGTACCCGGAATGCTGTGCAAGGTCTCCGTCCCTCCTCCGCCAAAGGTGAAAATCCTGCTCGTGTGGACGGAAAGCCTCTTTACGGAAGGAAACAGGAAGATTGTTTACGTTCAGAAGCCTGACGGCCAGCCCGAGAAACGGACAGTCAAGACTGGCGAATCCAACGAAAAGATGGTTGAAATTCTAGAAGGTCTCGCCGAGGGCGAAAAAATCCTGATGAAAAAGCCGGAGTAACTTGCAAACAACATTCTCCATCATGCGATCCCGTTTCCTGCTTCTGGCAGGAGTGCTGCTGGTTGCCGGGCCGCAGGCGCGGGCCGAAGAACCCCCTGCTCCCGCGGAACTGGAAAGCTCTATACAGCGCGGTGTGGACTTTCTCGTCAAGATACAGAACAAGGACGGTTCGTGGGGCACTGCCCAGCACACGAAAAACCTGAATGTCCACGCCCCCGTTCCAGGCGGGCACCAGGCATACCGGGCCGCTGTCACAGCATTGTGCGTTGCGTCGCTCATTGAGAGCAGTTCGACAAACCATAACAAACAGACCAGTCGCGCGGTTGTGCGTGGCGAAGAGTGGCTGCTGACAAACCTGCCAAACCTGCGCCGGTCCGATCCGAACACGGTCTTCAATGTCTGGGGACATGCTTACGGCATCCAGGCTCTCGTGGACATGGCGCGGCGTGAAACCGGCAATGCAAAGCGCCTGGAACAGATCCGCAGCGTCATCCGGACCCAGGTCTATTTGCTGCGGCGATTCGAATCAGTCAATGGGGGCTGGGGTTATCTGGACATGGAAATCGGCGCGCAGAGGCCGGCCTCACCGTCGCTCCCCTTCTGCACGGCAGCAGTCCTGGTTGCCCTGCACCAGGCAAAGCAGATGGGCATCGAAGTTCCGGATGAAATCGTAAGGCCGGCCATCAGCTCCATTCAGCGTCAGCGGAAACCGGACCATACATATCTTTACGGGGAGTTCACGCAGTACCAGCCCATGAGATACGTCAACCGCGCCCCCGCCAGCCTTGGCCGGTCCCAGGTATGCAACATGGCCCTCCGTCTCTGGGGAGATAAGACTATCACAGATGAAATCATTACCGGGTGGCTGGACCGGCTGGTTGCCCGCAACGGCTGGCTTTCTATCGGCCGCAAGCGCCCGGTACCGCACGAATCCTGGTTCCAGGTGGCCGGCTATTTCTACTATTTCGGCCACTACTACGCCGCCCTGTGCGTCGAACAGTTAAATACGGAACTTGCCCCGAAGTACCGGGACAGCCTGGCTGCAATCCTGGTACCGCTCCAGGAAGCTGACGGTTCATGGTGGGATTACCCGATGTACAACTACCACCAGCAATACGGTACCGCGTTTGCATTAATGTCACTTGCCCGCTGCCGCAAAACAGCTGACCTGAACAAATAAAGGAAGATACAGTGATAATGGCACAGAGCTTGAAAACAGAAAAAGCCGGAATAGTCTCTTTTCTTACAAATCTCCGTTCTCTTGCGCTTTTGCGCTTCTCTTCGGTATTCGGCATTCGATATTCTCGTCTCTCTTTCTTTGTGCCTTTGTGCCTTTGCGCCTTTGTGCCTTTTCTTGCCTACGCCGACGACATAAAGGCCCCGCTCGCAAAGCACGGCGTAAGGGAAATCATCTTTGCAGCAAGAACGGTTGCCGGCGACGGACACTGGTATGCAAACTTCGGTTACTACGCCGAGAAAGACGGCAAACTCTACCACGACGGCGCAAAACTGTACCACCTCGACGTCCAGACCGGAAAACTCACCACCTTGATCGATGACAGGAAGGGCGGCATAAGGGACCCGCAGCTGAGTTATGACTGCCGCAAGATACTTTTCTCCTGGCGCAGGGACGGAAGCGAGAACTATCACCTTTACGAGGCTTCCTTCAACAACCCCACAGGTGCAGTGCCGTCGGTCAGCAGCCTGAAGGAACTGACAACCGGTCCCTGGGACGACATTGAGCCCACCTATCTCCCCGACGGCGGAATAGTATTCGGCTCAAGCCGCGGCAAGCGCTGGGTCAACTGCTGGCTCACGCAGGTCGCAATTCTATACCGCTGCGACGCCAACGGAAAAAACATGCGCCCGATTTCGAGCAACAACGAGCACGACAACACCCCATGGCCGCTTCCGGACGGACGGATTCTCTATACGCGCTGGGAATACGTGGACCGGAGCCAGGTCCATTACCATCACCTGTGGGTGGTTAATCCGGATGGCACCGGCCATATGACGTACTTCGGAAACCAGCATCCGGGTACAACAATGATCGATGCCAAGCCCATTCCCGGAACCGACAAGGTCGTAGCCCTTTTCTCGCCGGGCCATGGCATGAAGGAGCACGCCGGCACTATTACCATAATCGACCCCAAAGGCGGCCCGGACAACATGACCTTTGCAAAAGAAATAACCAGGGAAAATAATTATCGTGATCCCTGGGCATTTTCCGAGGACTGCATAATCGCCGCGCGCAAGGCGTCTATTGTTCTGGTCGATGGAAAAGGAACGGAAAGTGAGATAGCGAGGCTTCCTGAAGAAGATATCAAGGGCGGTCTCTGGCTCCATGAACCCAGACCGGTAATCACACGAAAAAGGGAGACCGTGGTTCCATCCAAAGTCGATCTTTCGATGAAAACCGGGACCCTGCTCCTCAGCGATATCTACACCGGCCGCAACATGGCCGGAGTTAAGCGCGGCGATATAAAGAAACTGCTGATCCTCGAAACACTCCCGAAACCTATCAACTACACCGGCGGAATGGATCCTCTCAGCTACGGGGGAACATTCACACTCGAGCGTATCCTGGGCACGGTACCTGTGGAGTCAGACGGCTCCGCCTGTTTCGAAGTGCCGGCAATGCGCAGCATCTTCTTCGTGGCCCTTGACGAAAACGACCTGTCGGTGAAAAGAATGCAGTCATTCACAACCCTGATGCCGGGCGAACTGACCGGCTGTGTCGGATGCCACGAACAGCGCGTGAAAACTCCCGTTGTTTCAGGCCCCGGCAAACTTGCACTCTCTCACAAGCCAAGCCAGATTGAGCCAATAGCCGGAGTGCCGGACATCATCGATTTCCCGGGTGATATCCAGCCCATCCTCAACGACCTGTGCGTCAGCTGCCACGGGTACGAGAAGACTGAAAAGGGCGGGCCGCGGTCAGGCCGACTGATTCTCGCCGGGGACCGGGGCCCCATGTTCAGCCACAGCTACTACATGATGACAATCGCCCGGCTCTTCTCCGACGGCCGCAACCAGCCCAAAAGCAATTACGCCCCGCGGACCCTCGGTTCATCGGCCAGCAGGATACTGAAAATGCTCGACGGTTCGCACCACGACGTCAAGGCATCCCCTGCCCAGAAGAACAAGATCAGGTTGTGGATCGAGTCCGGCGCGGCCTACCCCGGCACATACGCGGCGCTCGGAACCGGGATGATCGGCGGCTATTCGCAGAACAGCCAGGTCAACGGCGACCATGACTGGCCAACCACGAAGGAAGGCGCCGGTGTCATCGACCGGCGCTGTGCATCCTGCCACACCAGGCCGGATCGCCAGCTGCCTCGCACACTGTCCGATGAACGTGGAGTCTCGTTCTGGCAGCCCCAGATGGGCGATCCGCGCCTTAACACGAGCCGCCACATTGTCTTCAACCTCTCCAATCCCGAGAAATCAATCCTGCTCCTCGCGCCACTGGCAAAGGAAGCCGGCGGATGGGGACTCTGCAAAAGCGCCAACAGCAATGACACATCAGTGGTTTTCGCTGACAAGAATGATCCCGACTACAAGAAACTCCTGGCCATGTGCAACGCCGGGAAGGAGTATCTTAAGCAGGTCAAGCGGTTTGATATGCCCGATTTCAGGCCGAGGGCGGAATGGGTCCGCGAAATGAAGCGTTACGGAATCCTCCAGGAATCGACCGGATCCAACGATGTCACTAATGCGTATTCAACTGAAAAGAAGTATTGGGAATCGCTGTGGTGGAAACCGCAGTAGGAAAGAATGTAACCGCTGACCTGTCCGCCGTAGTAATGGGCAGAAAGGGACGAAGGCTGGATGAACGCCGATATTTGCATACTTTTAGGAAACAGGAAAAGAAATTCAGAAAGGAACGCTTTTCTTTCCTTGACTGCGTTCCTCGGCGTCCATCGGCGGTTAACATCTTTCTGCCTCTTCTCTGTGATAATGTTCCACTTCGCGCAGATAACCGCTGCGGAAAAGAGTAATTCCTGGCAGGAGACAATGCTGGCGTCGCGGACTGCAAACGGCGAAATCCCCAAAGTGCTGGACGAAATGATGCACAAATTCCCGATCCAGATGGACTGGATGATCCAGGACAACGGACTTGATCTTACAAAATGGTTTAAGGCCACGGACACCGGCATTGAAGCCAGCATGATCAAGCGCGTTCTTCTGGAACTTGGCGATGCAGGAAAACCTTTCCAGGCCGACCTGGATACGCTTGTCAATGGCAAGGTTCCCGGCAACGACCGCCGCTGGCTGGATCTTTACGTCAAGGCATGCGAGAAAAGACGGACAGCCCGGCTCAAAACCTTACTGCAGAAAGCCCCAAGAATAGTTTTCGTCAAACACCGCATTCTCATGCCGTCTTTCTTTGCCTACACCGAAGCACAGTCTGATGCCCAGAACGAACGGTTCTTCCACCCCGACACCGCCCTGTGCATGCTTGAAATGGATGGAATTTATGGAAAGGTGCGAAACCTCATTGAAGACAAGACAGGCCGAATTCGCGATCCAGCCGTGTCCTACGACGGAAAACGCATCCTGTTTGCCTGGAAGAAATCGCTGAACGAGGATGATTACCACCTGTACGAGATGGAATCAGCTTCCGGAGAAATCCGGCAGCTGACCTCCGGGCTTGGCTTCGTAGATTTTGAAGGAACCTACCTGCCGAACGGCGACATAATCTTCTCGTCAACACGCTGCGTGCAGACGACCGACTGCTGGTGGACCGAGGTCAGCAACCTCTACACCTGTGACAAGGACGGGAAGTACATGAGGCGGCTTGGTTTTGACCAGGTTCATACCGTTTATCCCACGGTCATGGACGACGGGCGTGTTATTTATACCAGGTGGGATTACAACGACCGCGGCCAGATCTATCCGCAGGGCCTGTTCCAGATGAATTATGACGGCACCGCGCAGACTGAGTTTTATGGAAACAATTCGTGGTTTCCGACAACCATAACCCACGCCCGCGGAATTCCGGGAACCAGCAAGGTGGTCGCCACACTGTGCGGACATCATTCCCCTCAAACGGGAAAGCTCGCAATCATCGACACCTCAAAGGGGCGCCAGGAAAATTCAGGCGTCCAGCTGATTGCACCGGTCCGCGAAACACCGGCTGTAAGAATTGATTCCTACGGCCAGGAAGGTGAACTGTTCATGTATCCTTATCCGCTCAACGAGAAGGAATTCATCGTCTGCTATTCGCCTTCTGGAAACAGAAAGTCCATGAATCTCTACTGCATGGACATTGACGGCAGGCGTGAACTGCTGGTTTCAGACCGGGCGCTCCCATGTACCCAGTCTGTTCCTCTTGCGCCCAGGAATATTCCAGCCCTGCGTCCGAGCGGAGTTGACTACCGGAAAACTACAGGAACTTATTACGTCAAGGATGTCTACACAGGCCCCGGACTTAAGGATATTGCGCGCGGGACTGCAAAGAAGCTACGGGTCGTGGCGCTTGAATTCCGCGCGGCGGGCATCGGCTGGAACAGCAGCGGAGGACCGGCCGGCGGGGCCATGAGCAGCACCCCGGTTTCCATCGGGAACGGAAGCTGGGACGTAAAGGTGATCCTTGGCGATGCAAAGATCCACAAGGACGGGTCAGCGCTCTTTACCGTACCAGCCCGCACCCCGGTCTATTTCCAGGTCCTCGACGAAAACAGCTGCGTCATTCAAACCATGCGAAGCTGGTCAACTCTCCAGCCTGGCGAAACTTTCTCCTGTGCGGGCTGCCATGAATCCAAGAACGCGGCGCCGATGCCGGAAGGAAAACCTACGATGGCAATGAAAGCCGGCGCGCAGAACCTCGAACCTTTCTACGGGCCGCCGCGCGGATTCAGCTTTCCGAAAGAGATCCAGCCAATCATTGACCGCAAGTGCGTTACGTGCCATAACGGGGTGTCAGCGGATTCGGCGTTCAGCCTCACTAGCCGTGAGAACATCGACCTCGAGGCCAGGAGAAAGTGGAGCGACTCATACCTGGCGCTTACCCACGCGAAGCATAAGGGCAGGTCGGCAAATGTTGCGTACAGCGGTCTCACAAACAACCTTGTGAACTGGCCTGGAGCGCAGTCCGTACCGGAAATGCTTCCTCCATATTTCGCCGGGGCGGCAAAAAGCGGCCTTATTTCGATGCTTTCGAAGGGCCATAAGAAAGTGAAACTCAGCACAGAGGAACTGGGAAAATTCGCAGCCTGGATTGACCTCTACGTTCCATACTGCGGTGATTACACCGAAGCCAATGCCTGGTCGGAGGACGAAATCAAGAAGTACAGCAGGTTCCTCGGCAAACGCAAACAAATGGAAGAGGTTGAGAAAAGGAACATTGAGGAATTCATAAGCAGCAGGCAGAAGACAAAATGACGAAGACATCAAAAACCGCAAATGTTTTTTCCTGTGCGTTCCTTGCTTTTGGCCTGCTGGCATCATCTGCTCCCGCCCGGAAACCTCCCGAGACTGGAAACAACATTCAATCACTCCGCCTTGCCATCGAAGACCTGTCCGACACATTCGGAAAGAAATATCCGCGCGGAAAAGAATTCCTGAAGCGGCTTGACGCCCTTGAAAAGAAGTCAAAGGCAGGCACGGCCCCGGCTAAAGATGTTGACGACTTGGCAATGGAGGCATTGACTGCAAACCCCTTCGTCAGCGGCCAGCCCATCCTCTACGTGACCCGCAGGCAGTACCGCTCCGACCACCACAATACCGAAACCATGTTCCAGACAGGTGAATGCAACACCCACAGTTATGAGCCGGGTGGACCGCTCAGGACGGTCAATTTCGGGAAGACCGGAGAAGTCTGCACACTGGTGGATCCCGGACCAACCGGCCTGCTGCGTGATCCTGATGTTTCATGGGATGGATCGAAGATCGTTTTCTCAATGAGAAAGTCCATCAAGGAAGATTATCATCTCTACGATGTTAATGCCGATGGAGCCAATCTTCGCGTCCTCACCTCGGCCGAAGGAGTATTCGACATTGACCCGGCGTATCTCCCTGACGGCAGGATCGTATTCTCCTCATCCCGTGAACCAAAGTACTGCATGTGCAACATCCACATCATGGGCAATCTTTTTGTCATGGAAGCGGATGGCGCCAATATCCACCAGATAGGCCGTGTAACCCTCCACGAGGGGCACCCGTCGATAATGCCGGATGGCCGCATACTGTACGACCGCTGGGAATATGTTGATCGCAACTTCGGCGATCCGCAGGGCCTGTGGACCGTAAACCCGGACGGAACATCCCACTCAATTTACTATGGCAATAACACGCCATCACCGGGAGCAATACTTGACGGGCGCACGATCCCGGGCACAGATTTTGTTATCTGCATCTTCGCCGCATGCCACGACAGGCCGTGGGGAGCGCTGGCAATCATCGACCGCAGCCGCGGCGTCGACGGACGCCAGCCGGTTATGAGGACATGGCCGGCAGATGCGATCGATCTTGTCCGGGATCCGGGCGAAGCCAACAATGTTTTTGATCTTTACGGCCGTGTGAGGCCAAAGTACGAGGATCCGTTCCCTCTATCTGACCCCAAAACCGGCGCCGGTGGCGGGAAATATTTCCTCTGCTCGCGCACGACCGGACATGGCGAAGAAATGGGAATATGCCTGCTGGATATATTCGGCAACGAGCTCATCATTCATACCGATGACAAAGGCTGTTACGACCCGATGCCCCTTGCCCCGCGGAAACGGCCGCCGGTAATTCCAACCCGCCGCGATTTCAAAAGCGATGAGGGCACATTCTATGTGCAAAACGTCTACGCCGGCACACACATGAAAGGCGTTACCAACGGCGCCGTGAAGTTCCTGCGCGTGGTAGAATCGCCTCCAAAGCGTTTCTGGACCAAGCCCGCCTGGGGCGGACAAGGCGTGGAGCGGCCGGGAATGAACTGGCACAGCTTTGATAACAAGATCATTCTCGGCACGGTTCCGGTGGAGGCAGACGGCTCGGCAAACTTCACCCTGCCTTCAGATAAATTCGTGTACTTCCAGCTTCTTGACGGGAACGGGATGATGATCCAGTCTATGCGGAGCGGAACCACTATCCAGTCAGGCGAACGGACCGGTTGCGTTGGCTGCCACGAAAGCCGGCTTAACCCCCCGGTCCAGCCGCCGGCCCGGCAGCTTATGGCCCTGAAGCGCCAACCCAGCCAGCTTAGCGGATGGTATGGCCCGGCAAGGGAGTTCAGCTACCTCCGGGACGTTCAGCCGGTCTTCAACCGGCACTGCATGAAATGCCATGATTATGGAAAAGAAGCTGCAGAAAAACTTAACCTGGCCTGCGACAGGGGCCTTATTTTCAACGTTTCCTATGTCAACTTGTGGCGGAAGTGGCATTCAGTCCTGAGAGTTGTTGGCGCCGGGCCGGCGGAGATCCAGGAAGCCTACTCATGGGGTTCCCATGCCAGCAGGCTGACGAAGATATTTGCCGGGACCAATGCCCATCATAACGTGAAACTCTCCCGCGAGGAATTTGACCGCATAGCCACCTGGGTTGATTTGAACGCTGTGTACTATCCCAGCTATGCCAGTTCTTATCCTGATAATGACTACGGGCGCTGCCCGCTCGACGACAACCAGCTCGCAAAGCTCCAGAACCTCGGTGTCGGGAAAGACATCATCGGCATATCGTTCGACCGGCCGGAACTCAGCCCTGGCCTGGAAAAACTGGCAAAGGGCAGCGATCAATACAACAAGGCCCTCGCCATCATCCGCGCCGGACAGGAATCACTGAAGAAGAATCCGAACCCCGACACGGAGGGCTTTGTCCCGTGCGAAGTGGACCAGGCCCGCCTGAAGAAATATGAAATGCGGAAGCAAATCGAGGAAATGAACCGCAAGGCAATCAACGACGGAAAGAAACTTTATGATCCTCAGGTTAAGGCATCGCCAGGATCATAAAAGCAGTTAAGACAACAAAAGCAGAAAAGAGAAACAGAATGAGATTAAGAATACATCTGAACATGATCCTGGCAGCGGCGTTACTGACTGTCCGCACCATTGCATCAGGCGCCGGGGACCAGGTCCCTCCGGAAACCATAAAGGGCGCGCTCCCGCTGCGCATGGCGCTGGAAGACCTTTCCAATACTTTCGGACAGCAGTACCCAGGGGGCAAGGAATACCTGAAGCGGCTTGATGACATTGAGAACGCGGCAAAGACTGCAGACAGCAACAGGAAGAATGATCTGGAGAAAGACCTGCAGAAACTGAAGAATGAAGCACTGCTGGCCAACCCGCTGGTCAATTTCGACAAGCTTCTCCTTATAAAGCGCAAAACCAATTCCCTCGGCCTGCCCCAGAACTGGCAGGGTAATTGCGCCGTAGGCAGATACGGTTATGACAACGAGATAGCCGTCCTCTCGCCGGTCTCACCTGCCGGAAACCTGACCACCCTCTTCAAACCGGAAGGAACGGAGTTTGTCGGGGATGTCGACCTGCACTTTGATGCCGGCAAAATGCTGTTCTCGATGACATGCAAGACCAACGGCCACTCGTGGGAAATTTACGAAATCCAGGCGGACGGCAAGGGCCTGCGCCAGTTAACCACCATTGACGGGCGCGTCATCGACAATTACGATCCGTGTTATCTTCCCAATGGCAAAATCATTTTCGCATCGACCCGCTGTTTCGCGGGCGTCCCCTGCGTCGGCGGAGGCAACACCGTGGCCAACCTCTGCATTATGGATGCCGATGGCTCCAACCTGAGAATGCTCTGTTTTGACCAGGACCATAACTGGTGCCCGACAGTCATGAACGATGGCCGCGTAATGTTCTCCCGCTGGGAATACTCGGATCTGCCGCACTACTTTTCACGATTGCTCTTCCGTATGAATCCTGACGGAACAGGCCAGACAGCACAATATGGCAGTAATTCCTACTGGCCCAACTCAATCTTCTACGCACGCCCCATTCCAAACCATCCTACAAAGATTATCGCAGTAATCTCGGGCCATCACGGGGTACCAAGGATGGGCGAACTGCTTATTTTTGACCCGGCAAAAGGCAGGCAGGAGGCCGCCGGCGCTGTCCAGCGAATACCCGGATATGGCAAGGAAGTTAAACCGATTACCGCAGATGGACTGGTAAACGGCTCATGGCCGAAGTTCCTTCACCCCTACCCTTTGAGCGAGAAGTATTTCATCGTTTCAGCCAAGCCAACAGAATCATCTAACTGGGGTATCTACCTTGTTGATATCTTCGACAACATGACTCTCATCAAGGAAGTTCCGGATTACGTCCTCTTCGAGCCCCTGCCGTTCAGGAAAACTCCCATGCCCACGGTCATACCCTCAAGAGTCAACACCAACAGAAGCGAGGCCACAGTATATCTGTCCGATATTTACAGCGGCCCAGGCCTCAAAGACATCCCCCGCGGCACAGTTAAGAAACTGCGAATACTGGAGCCTCATTACGGATATCCGGGAATGGGCGGACATATTGAAATCGGCATTGACGGCCCCTGGGACGTCCACAGAATTCACGGCACTGTCCCGGTCAACAAAGACGGCTCCGCCGTCTTCACGGTACCGGCAAATACGCCGCTTGCACTTCAACCCCTGGACGCGGAAGGCAAAGCGTTACAGGTTATGAGAAGCTGGCTCACGGCCATGCCGGGCGAAGTGCTCTCCTGCGTCGGCTGTCACGAACAACAGAACACGACAGCTGCATCCCGGGGAGCAATGGCTTATTTTTCGAAGCCGAAACCCATCACCCCATGGTACGGGCCGGACCGCGGCTTCAGCTTCAAACGCGAAGTACAGCCGGTCCTGGACAAGTACTGTGTCGGCTGCCACAAACCCGGCAGCGACATGATCGGCGGTCTCCAGAGGTCCCCGGACGGACGGGAAATCCCTGATTTCACACCCGACAGGAAAGCAAGGAATTTCGACGCCTCCTATGTCGCACTTCACCCGTTTGTCCGCCGACCCGGCAATGAAAGCGATTATTACGTCCAGAATCCCATGGAATATCACGCCGACACCAGCGAACTGATCCAGATGCTGCGAAAGGGACATCACAACGTCAAACCGGATGCCGAAGCCCTTGACCGCCTCACCACCTGGATCGACTTGAACGTTCCGGATTTCGGAACCTGGCACGAACAGCGCCATCTTCCTGCAAGCTGGGACAATCACAAGCGCCGGCTCGACGCGCGCACAAAATACGCCAATCGTCCGGAAGATCCCGAGGCAATTCCGGTCAATTACACCAACCACCTCGCATTCGTTAAACCGCAGCCGGAGAATCTGAAATCTCAAATTTCAGATCTCAGATGCGACGGCTGGCCGTTCGACCTGACCGAGGCCAGAAAACGCCAGGATGCAATACCCAGGAAAGAAAACGACCTGAAGCCCAACAAGGACGGAAAGATACAAATAGATCTTGGCAGCGGTATTTTAATGGAATTTGCCGCAATTCCTGCCGGCGAATTCATAATGGGCGACACAAACTCCTCGCCCGAAGAACAACCGCGAACAAAGGTAAAGATCGCAAAGCCGTTCCTGATGGCCAGGACCGAAATCAGCAATGAACTGTATAAACTGTTCGATAAGGAACATGACACTGCCTATATAAACTTCACCGCTAAAGATATAGGCAGCCGCGGGCGACACATCAACGGTCCCAAACAGCCAGTGTCACGCATATCATGGAAAGAGGCAAACGAGTTCTGCAAGTGGCTCTCGGCCAAAACAGGCCACAAGTTCACATTGCCGACAGAGGCACAGTGGGAATGGGCCTGCCGCGCCGGAACTGCCACGCCGTTCTTTTATGGTGACTACAACACTGACTTCAGGGGGTTCGCTAACCTGGCCGACAGGAAAATGGCCGGCCTGGCAAACGGGAGCTCGCCAAAATGGCACCCTCGAGACGACCGGTTCGAAGACGAAGAGATGCTCCCCTGGTCTGTCGGACGGGGTCGTCCAAACCCATGGGGCCTGAGTGACATGCACGGCGATGTGAAAGAATGGACAAGAACAGTACTCAAAGCTTATCCATACAGCGATAATGACGGACGGAATGACATGGATGCAAAAGGCAAACGGGTGGTTCGCGGCGGATCCTGGTTTGACAGGCCCTACCGCGCGACATCGGCCTACCGGCTCGCTTACGAACCTTACCAGAAAGTATTCGATGTCGGGTTCAGGGTAGTTTGCGAAGAATAAAAGGACACTTTCACCCGCCCCTTTACATGGGCGACCTCTCCCCTCAAGGGAGAGGTTCAAGTCTGGCATGCCTCGCCCTTAAAGGGGAGAGGCCGGTCCGTTCCCGGACCGGGTGAGGGTGAATAGAAACATTTTAATGTGACATATCAGGGACATTAATATATCGTTACGAAAAGTATGCCAAGGAACGGGAGACTAAACATGATACGCACTATATCCGTCAACAAAATGGCAGCAGCCTTGGCTGCCCTCACAGTAATCGCAACGGCATCAAACGCGGCAACCGACTACATTTCGCCGATAGTATTGGCAACCGACAAGGACGGCAAAATGCTGTATGTCGCCGAGGCAACGGCAAAGCAGGTCGCGATTATCGACATTGCGTCAGGAAAAGTTACAACGACGGTCAAAGTCTCGGGGGAACCGGGCGGCCTTGCCCTGTCGCCAGACGGTTCAACACTCTACGTGTCCATAGCATCGCCAGAAGGCACTGTTGACTTTGTAACGCTGCCAAAGGGCAAAGTGGCAAGAAGCGTTACCGTGGGACACACTGCTGTTTCACCGGTACCCAGCCCTGACGGCAAGTTCCTTTACGTCTGCAACCAGTACAACAACTCCGTTTCCGTCATCAATCTCGAATCCCGCAAGGAAACGGCAAGAATCCCGGTTATACGCGAACCGTTTGCCGCAACAATAACTCCTGACGGCAAGTTCCTGTTCGTGGCAAACCTCCTGCCCGGCGGCGCAGCAGACGTCGACTACGTCGGCGCGGTTGTTTCAGTAATCGACACCGCGGCCGGCAAGGCAACGGCAGCAATCACCCTGCCCAACGGAAGCACCAGCCTCCGTGGAATCTGCATCTCGCCTGACGGAAAACACATCTACGTTACGCACACTCTTTCACGTTACCAGCTCCCGACAACACAGCTCGAACGGGGATGGATGAATACCAGCGCAATCAGCATCATCGATGTTGCAGGAAAGAAGCTGATAAACAGCGTTCTGCTTGATGACGTCGACCTGGGCGCTGCAAACCCTTGGGGCGTCGCCTGTACCGCCGACGGCAAGACAATCTGCGTTGCACATGCCGGCACACAGGAAATAAGCCTGATAAACAGGGATGAACTGCACGCAAAGCTGGACAAGGCAGAGAAAGGCGAGAAAGTTTCTGATGCCTCTTCAACAGCCTCGGATGTGCCAAACGACCTGAGCTTCCTGGTGGGACTCAGGAAACGCATCAAGCTCCAGGGCAACGGACCGCGGGGAATAGCGGTTGCCGGCATGAAAGTCTACGCGGCTGAATACTTCACAGATACAATAGGCGTAGTCGACAGCAGCCCTGACGCCAAACCCGGGACGCAGACCATCGAACTGGGCAAAAAGAAGGAATTAACCCTCGTCCGGAAAGGTGAAATGATATTCAATGATGGAGCGGCCTGCTTCCAGCAGTGGCAAAGCTGTGCAACGTGCCATCCGGATGCACGCGTCGACGCCTTGAACTGGGACCTGCTCAACGACGGAATAGGCAACCCGAAACAGACAAAGAACATGTTACTGGCCCACAAAACAGGGCCGACGATGATCACCGGGATACGCGAAGACGCCGAACTTGCCGTACGTAAAGGCCTCCAGTTTATTCAGTTCGTTGTACGACCGGAGGAAGACGCCGTTGCTATTGACGAGTACCTCAAATCACTCAAGCCCATTCCCAGCCCCTATCTTGTGGATGGCAAATTGAGCAAGGCGGCAAAACGCGGCAAGAAACTGTTTGAAAAGGCCGCATGCGCTTCCTGCCACCCTGATCCGCTGTTCACCGACATGAACAAGTATAACGTTGGCACGGGCATTGGTTCAGAGAAAGACAAGGAGTTTGATACGCCCACGCTGGTTGAAATATGGCGCACGGCCCCGTATCTGTATGACGGCCGGGCGGCAACAATGGAAGAAGTACTGACCAAGTTCAACAAGAACGATCTTCACGGCAAGACTTCGAAGCTGACCCCTGAAGAGATAAAGGATCTCGTCGAATATATTCTCTCGCTGTAAGAATAAGGCACATAGGCACAAAGTAAGAAAAAAAGACACTGACAGTGCCGGACAAGCCTGCCGATAATATTTTCCTGCTTAATTCTTCAACTTTGTACCTTTGCGCCTTCTTCACCATTCGGCAATCGGCATTCTGAAATCGGCATTTTATTTGCTTTTTTCTCTCTTCCCTCCCTGTCTACAATTGTGTCCACATTTAAGTCCTGGTGCATACTTCTGTAGCCACTATATCGAATATAAGGCCCCTTTTCCCCAGCAGGCTCACAGGCATATCATGTTGGATGGCAATAACATATGACGAAATGGCAATATTAGACCGGATTGGCACGTTATCTGCCATATGAAGGGCATGCAGACCTGTCAGGAAAATATGAAAAAGATGAGTATTAACTCAAATATAAAGCCCGCCGTAATAACGAGAACAAAGTCTGCAGGGCTCGACATAGTGTCTCTGGACAGGCCCAGCCTGGTGGAATATTACATCACCGCATCACCAGTCAGGGGCAAATCCCAGTTCTCCATGTTCGAATCTGTCGCCAATTTCGTAAAAGATACGGGCGCAACAATTGTCACGCAGGACGTTTTCGGACCCTGTAAGTATCACAGGGACGGAATGTTCGCGATGAAAGCCACCAGCGGAGAAGTTACCTGGCCTGTAGCCTGGGTCGAAGGCGACGGATACGTTGCAGACGCGCTGACCGGCACACAGGTATACGCGATATCAGGCACGCCTGTTGAACCGGTAATAATAGACGGAAAACACGTCGGGGCCATTTACGAGGATGACGATGCAAAATACTGCCTGCTCGGGGACATAACCGCCAAAAATCTCTCGGCAACGCGCTTCAACCAGGCATACGAGACTTTCGAGAAAATGGAAGCAGCCCTCCTGCGCGCGGGAATGGATTTCTCCCACGTCGTTCGGACATGGCTGTACGCCACGAAGATCCTTGAATGGTATGGTGACCTAAACAAGGCGCGCGATCAGTTTTTCAGGGACCGCGGCGTGTTTGACGGACTTGTTCCTGCCAGCACGGGAATCGGCGTGTTCAATCCCGCAAAGGCAGCCATGGTGACGGACGTCTTCGCGGTAAAATCGAAAACAGAAAACGTGCAGATCGAGAAGATAGCTTCGCCCCTCCAGTGCCCTGCTCTTGACTACAAGAGCTCATTCAGCCGCGCAGTAGAATTGAGGGTACCGGACCACACGACACTCTTTATTTCCGGTACGGCCAGCATAGAGCCGGGTGGAAAAACCACGCACGTTGGAAATCTTGCAAAACAAATAGACCTCACGATGCAGGTGGTATACGGTATCCTGGAATCGAGAGGTATGGGCTGGGAAGATGTGAGCCGTGCTGCAGCGTATTTCAAGGATATCAAAGAAGCCCCCATGCTCTATAAATATTATAATGATAATAAGATTTCTATACCGCCGATCGCTATCGCTCACGCCGACATATGTCGCGATGACCTGCTGTTTGAAATCGAGCTGGACGCGATAAAGCATAATTAGCCATCATCCGCGTGTCTTATGATCGGCATATCAAAACTATATCTCGGCCAGGTGGAACCTTCTGATCCACTCCGCTACAACAGGCAGTCGGCGAAACTGCCAGGCCATCTCCTGCAGTTCTCGCAGGATAAGAAACCGGTAGTAGTCTGGAACGTGACCACCCGGTGCAACCTGGCCTGCAAGCACTGCTACGCGTTCTCGGAAACCGGCGCCCGGGAGCCCGACCTTTCCACCTCCGAAGGCATGGCACTGATAGACGACCTGTCTTCATTCAGCTCCCCGGTAATCCTTTTCTCCGGCGGCGAACCCATAATGCGCCAGGACCTGCCGGAACTGGCCGAATACGCCGTGTCAAAAGGCATGAGGGCCGTGATCTCCACAAACGGCACATTGATCACCGAGAAACTCGCGGCGAGGCTCAAGTCCATCGGCCTGTCATATGTAGGTATCAGCCTGGACGGGCTCAGGGAAAACCACGACAGGTTCAGGAAACAGAAAGGCGCTTTCGAAAGCGCACTGGCCGGAATCAGGACGAGCCGCGAAGCCGGCATCAAAACCGGACTCAGGTTCACTATCACCCGCCACAATGCGGGCGATATCCCCGGCATCTTTGACCTGATTGAGAGGGAATCCATTCCCCGCGTCTGCTTCTACCACCTGGTTTATTCCGGCCGCGGAAGCACTTTGAGAAATGAAGACCTGGACCACGTTGCTACACGCGCCACGGTGGACCTGATAATCAACAGGACCGCCGAACTGTACCGCAACGGAAAGAAAATCGAGGTGCTGACAGTAGATAACCATTGCGACGGCCCGTATCTTTACATGAGGATGATCAAGGAGAAGAATCCCCAGGCAGAAGGCGTGATGAAGCTTCTGAAGATGAACGGCGGAAACAGTACCGGCGTGGGAATAGGCTGCGTCAGCTGGGACGGCACAGTGTACCCTGACCAGTTCTGGCGTAATCACCCTCTAGGCAACGTCAGGAACAGGCCGTTCAGCAGTATCTGGACAGACCTGTCGAATCCTCTTATGGCCTCCCTGAAGGAAAAGACAAAACACGTGACGGGCCGGTGCGCAGCATGCGAATTCCTCGATGTCTGCGGTGGAAATTTCAGGGCCCGTGCCGAAGCTGTTTCAGGTGAGATCTGGGGCTGTGATCCCGCTTGCTACCTCACAGACAGGGAGATTGGGATCTAGTCCGCATCGCTGCGCGTCTCTGGAAAACCCGAATCAGAAACAACCTGAGCAGGAAGCAGAAAATGCTTTTCATTCGTTTTCTTTGTCTATTTTATTCGAAATTGTTTAGGATTTCGAGTTTAGTGCTTCGGATTTACTTATGAATCAAGAAAACAATAAACAGGCTCTGCGCGTCGTTGCCTGGGAAACAACCAGGCGGTGCGAGCTCCAGTGCCTCCACTGCCGCGGGTCTGCCCGCAACCTGGACTATCCAGGTGAACTTTCCACCGAAGAAGGATTCCGCCTGATTGACAGCATCGCCTCGTTCTCCAAGCCCGTGCTTATCCTTACCGGCGGGGAACCCATGACCCGCGCTGACATTTACGACCTGGCCGGCCATGCTTCAGGCCTTGGCCTCAGGGTTGTGATGGCGCCATGCGGTCCGCTCATCAACGCTGACACGGCAAAGAAAATCAAAGAGTCTGGCATTAAAAGGATAAGCATAAGCCTGGACGGCGCATCTGCCACAACCCACGACGCGTTCCGCGGCGTGAATGGCGCTTTCAACTCGGCGATCAGCGGCATCAGGCACGCGAAAAATGCCGGACTGGAATTCCAGGTTAACACCACCGTAACACGGCACAACGTTTCCGAACTGCCCGCGATCCTCAAACTTGCCATTGAACTGGGCGCAGTTGCTTTCGACATATTCTTCCTCGTGCCCACCGGCCGCGGTGCGGCTCTCAGGGAACTGGAAATCTCGCCTGATGAATACGAGAAAGCCCTGGAATGGACAGTCGAAGCGTCAAAGAATGCCGGCATTATCGTGAAGACAACCTGCGCTCCCCATTTTGCCCGTATCCAGACTCAGTTAACCGGCAGGAAAAGCCACGCGGGAGGCTGCATGGGCGGGCGCGGTTTTGTTTTCGTCTCACACCGCGGGATAGTTCAGCCCTGCGGGTTTCTCGATCTCGTCTGCGGCGACCTCCGCAAGGAGGATTTTAATTTCAGGAAAATTTACGACGAATCCGTCATTTTCACGAAACTCCGCGATATTGACAGCTACAGGGGAAAATGCGGATACTGCGAATACAGGTATGTCTGCGGCGGATGCAGGGCACGGGCTTACGCCCAGGACGGGGATTACCTTGCAGAGGAACCTTCCTGTACATATCTTCCACAACGGAGCTGATTTTTGACCAGAGAGATAAATAACGAAAAAGATGACGCCCTTTTGTTTGCGCTCCAGCACGGGATTCCTTTTGTCCCCCACCCGCTGGCAACCGTCGGGGCATCCCTTGGCCTAAGCGAAGAAGAAGTGGTAAGGAAGATCAGGCTCTTCTTCGAAGCCGGAAAAGCGCGGAGGTTCGGGGCCATTTTCGATTCCCAGCGGCTTGGATATAAAAGCACGCTCTGCGCCGTAGCCGTCAAACCCTCTGATCTCGATAAAGCCGCGGGCATGCTTGTTCCGTTCCAGAGCATCACCCACTGTTACCAGAGGGAATGCCTTGCGACGGAAGCAGGCATGCACGAAGATTTTCCCAACCTGTGGTTCACCGTGACCGCAAGGTCCGATCTATACGAAAAGGAACTTGAATCGATCAGGAAGATTCTTGGCCCCGATCCAATGCTTGTCCTGCCTTCGAAACGGAGGTTTAAAATACAGGTGATCCTTGATCCGCGCCTCAGCACTCAGAATGTTTCAGAGTCTTCCCATCACTCTTCAGGGTCTGGCCTTCCTTCGGCGGACACCCCTGCCATTGGACTGAACGAGAAGGAAAAGGAAGTTGTCCGCGAGCTCCAGGACAACCTGCCTCCCGATACCGATCCGATAAGGAAAATAGCCGCGAATACCGGCCTCAATCCAATGGAAATCGTCCGCCTTCTCATAAAGTGGAAAGAGGCCGGAGTGCTGCGCCGCATAGGGCTGGTTGCCTATCACCAGAAGATCGGCTTCCATGCCAACGCCATGTGCGTATGGAAAGTGCCGGAGGACAGGATTGAGCAGGCAGGCAGGTATCTTGCGGAAATAGGCCGCATTACGCACTGTTATGAACGCTTGTCCACGGAATCATTTCCGTATAACCTGTACGCAATGGTACATGCAGGTGATGAAACAGCCATCCGGAGAATCTTCCATGAGATCTCAGCGGATGCTGGCCTCGCTGATGGACGGATTTTGATTTCTGTGCGGGAATACAAGAAGACCAGCCCGCGCTTCTTCTGCGAAGAAGAAAAGAGCTAACATCTGGCTTGTTCTTCTGCGCAGTTTCTGACGCACTGCTGCCCAAAATAAACCTGATATTGAACCAGTTCCTCCGGGCTAAAGATTTCCTGTTATCTGCACATCCTTGAACATGAACGGATTGTCGCTCAGACGCAATTGCTTGCCACTGGCGGTGGTAACATTCCTGAGAACAACTTTCTTCGTCCTGATATACGGGAATTCTTCCTTGCAGGAATCGTCCTTCATCTGCGGATTGAAATTCCCGAAAACAGCAGGTCCCTGATAGCCGTTCGGATGATTATTGTCCTTGATGACAAGATTTTCAATAGTGATGCGCTCTGGCATATAACATCTGTACCCGAAATCATGCCGGCCCGTATTCAAACCGCTAATCAGGCTTGCGCTGACGCGCCGGCCGCCTGCAGGCACAAAAACACAGTTGCGGATAATGAATTCGCCCTGCCACGTACTGCCATAGTCCGAGCGCAGGCTGATAAGGTTTCCTCCGTTTAGCGTGCAATTCTCCACAATCAATCTCCCGCTCCCGATGGCATTTATACCCTGATGGCCGAGCGTCGAGTTGCGGATGGTGGCATTGGCAACCCCCATGTGCGCATCGAAACGTGACAGGACGCAGTTGTCGTAAACAAGATTCTTGCCGTAGTTGGACCCGAATATTCCCCAGCACTTACTGTCATTGATATCATTCGTCTGGCTGCAGTTCACAAACGATACGTTGACCGCCCGGTTGACATTAATGTCGTAAGTTCCCATTGGGACACTAACTCCAGCCGAGCCAATTGTTATATAAGTCTTGTGGCCGGTCAGAATCGTATTCTGGACCTTTACAAAGGCACAGTCACTGACATCAATGAAGCCGCCATAAGGCGCGCCATGATCGCCCTCGCCGGTGACAAGGTGCGTTAGTCCGTCAACCACGACATTGGACCGTCTGATCCCAATGCCACGCTTGTAGTAAGTATACTTCGAGTCAGCCTGGTTGGCTTTTGTGGTGAATCGTCCGCCCCTGACAGTCAACGTTGTGTTGTCAACGGGAATGGCTTTGATGTCTGTGATTCGATCAAAGTCCCAGATAACAGGAGCGTTCATATCCACTTTGCCATTCTTATCCACGACAAAGATATCCGTTTGCGCCGCCCCGTTGTTCTGATTAGCTCCCAACCGGATATAACGTTTCACATTTGAATCGGTAACAGCCACCAGGCAGTCGCCGGGCAGGACCGCATTAATCTTTTCCTGGTTTCTTTTGAGCGAAGTTACACCCTCAAGCTTGAAAGGTTTTTGACTGGAACTTACCAGGAAGATATGTGCAGCGCGATTCGTCACACTGGTATCATCGATTATAAAGGCTGCCGTCCCGAAGTCTGTATCCGTCCGGATCACCGCCGTACGCTCCTTCCCGCCTATATAATACGTTGCGCCGGGATCGGCTTTAACAGGAAGGCCATTCTGATTGGCAAACGCATGAGTTGCCGCGATGGCATCCATATCATCTGTCTTGCCATCACCTGTTGCGCCGAAATCGCTGTACCTAACCAGCTTCTGGGCCTTGAACTTTCTCACATCCCCCGGGGATACATTTACGAGTAATCTCCCGTTAGCATCTTTGGTTACCCGGGTTTCATTGTCTTTGGATGCCAGAACCACACCTTCTGACGGCTTTCCAGCCTGCTCCTTTGCCATGATGAATATGCCGTGAAAAAGGAACAGGGAGAGAAGTATGGTCTTATGCATAACCGTATTTCTCAAAACAGGAGCTGTCTTAAAACTGGCTTGGCGCTTCATTATTGCACTCTATTTCTTCACATTGAGGGCAGACATTGATAACACGGAATTAAGATGAACATATTCAACTACTGCCAATCTCGCCATGCCCACTTCTTATCATTATCCGCTTCTCGTCTTCAAACTCGATCTTCTATCTTCAGTGGCATTGCCCAAATCATTCGCCCCACAGTGTGGGATTCCTGCTCTGCTTTTTAAAACGATTCTGTGCTTGGTCCGGTACCGCCCGGATGAATCCTGCCGTTTTTATGTTTCGGCAATACCCCCTTCAAGGCTTCTGACCCCGAGACTGTTCCGGACTCTTTTCAGCAGTTGCTTTCTGACTACTCTTGGGCACAGGCACTCTTTTGGGCGTGAGCGCATAGATGCCGGCGATCCATGTCTGCGCCATAAGTTCGTACTGGGCAGCAGTCGGATGGTTGATTCCGTTGGAAAACAGCGCAGGATCAACCTTGCCGGTTTTCAGCGGGAAGTTCGCATACTGGTCCACTGTGCTGACACGCTTACCCTGTTTCTTATAAGATGGGACCATCTTTTCCCGGATGTAGCTGTTGTAATCCAGAAATTCCTGGAGAACATAACCGTTGTTTGCGCCAGGGGTAATCTGCGCAACAATGACGTCGGCTTTCGGTTGCCGGGTCACAATGATATTTACAATGCTGTTGAGGTTGCTTTCTGCCATTGTCAATTTATGGCGGCCCAGGTCGTTAATACCGATCATCAGAAGAATAATGTCCGGTTTGTCGGCGTTGAGCCATGCACTGATATTGCTCAGTACGAACTCCGTTCCCTGTCCGCCGTAACCGCGATGACAATCCTGTCCCATTTTTCTCAGATCAAGCTTTGGCTCGTTCTGTGGTTTACCAAATACTCCGTTCCATGGTTCGCGGGAATCTCCGACAAATTTCACTGGATTACCGTCTCGAGTAAGAAGGGAATATAAACCACTGCGATAACCAAATTCAAAAGGCACACTCCATTTTGAATTGTCTGTATAGCCGGCAGTAATTGAGTCACCAAGGCACATAATCCTCACAGGATCCGCTGCATGCAGCACTGCCGGCACAACGAAGAACACAAGGCTTACTAGCAATATGAACCCGCATACTCGCTGTCTAACATGAAACAACCCCTGCTCGTATCTTTCACTCATATTCATCTCCTGTCTGTCAGTTTAACCCCGATACCCGGCGCAGTCCATTCTCTATTTGCGGCAGCGCAAAGCGTAAAGTATCAACACAAAGCAATCATCGGGACTTGATCAACGCGGCTATTTGCCGTCGCCTGAAACCGGTTTCTTTGACAACTGTTTCAATGGTATCAGCGGAACCTTTGCGATAACAAACTGCCCGGCCTGGGCGCTGCCTTTATGAAAAAGAAGACCTACTCGCAGATAAGAATCGCTCCTCTTGTCTGATCTGAAAAGCTTCCATCTTCCAAAATGCGTCGTTTGAGACCCCCAATCGACAACGAAATCCAAGTCTGCCGAGTTTAATTTCCTATCAAGATCGGTTTCGTTGATCTCCTCCAGCTTCCCAAACTCACCAAAGGACTGCTTGATCTTGTCAAGGATTGACAATGCCTTCTCTTTCGAAAGCTTCTGATGTTCGCTACTCAGTACAGCGCACAGGGAGTCCGCATTGGTACTGACGAGCGCAGCAACAACTTGATTTAGTTTGGTTGCCCTCTCCTTATCGAGTGAAGCCTGGTCACCAAACGCTACTCCAGCGCTGAGAATCTGCAGAACCAACAGGACAGGGACATGCTGCTTCATTTTATGCTCTTTTCGTTGTTACCGAAACTATTCTTTGTTGTTTATCGTCAGCTCAATTACCGTATCCAGCGCACCCCACTTTTCCCCCTCGGGTAGAATCAGGCGAAGAACATCACCCTGCAAAACCATTTGGACTTTCTGCCTGTTTTTATAAAGGCACGCCGACTTAAAGGTCTCCACCGGCTTTTGAAGATCAATCGAGCGGCCCTCTGGCGGCTTCATCACATGAATATACTCTTTCTTATTGTCTGGGCTGCGACCGGCAACAAAAGTCGGGGCCTTGGCCCAGTCGACAAGTCCCTGGAGACGCCAACTCCGGCTCGGTTGGACTCCGCAGATAGTCGGCCTTACCGGGGCAAGCAGCTTGCCAATACCCTCGAAGACCTTCACCGGCTGGTTGCCGCCGCCCCAGGTCTTGCCGTCCGCCAGGGGAGACACCGACCAGCTCATTCCGCCCGGCGCGCCCGTGCCGACATTTAGCAGCAGAAAACGATACATGTCTTCAGGGGTTATGGATATCTGCGTGTTTGGGTCATAATTCCACCAGTTACCGCCCAAGTACCAGCACTGGTTATCCGCCATAGCCGGCCGTCCTCCGAGACTCCCCATGTGGCCGCCTTCACCGGACATGAAATCTATGAATTTCGGATCGTACTTGTTCGACAGAATAATGGCGCCGGGAAATTTCGACAGGACGTTATTCCGCAGTCGCGGCATGTCGAGCGGACCGCCGTTATGCCACCAGCTGTCCCACCAGAACCCGATAACTGCAGGCTTCTTTCCGTAACGCTCGGCCACTTCGCCGAGAAGTTCATTGATGAAATCATTGTACTTCGATGGATCCTTAGCCCTTTCCGTGAAGCCGACCTTTACCTGTTCGCCAGGAGTCAGATCATGCGCATCATTGGGATGGGTATACAGCACGAGCTTGATCTTTTTCGTTTCAAGCGCATCGGCAATCTCGCCGATGAGGTCGCGCTTTGCCGTGTGCCCTGGAATCCACTTGTCAAGCGTTCGGCTCGGCCCAAGCATGTAGATCGATTTATGCCAGGCAGTGAAATACACATACTCGACGCCCATGCTCTCCATCTGGTCGGCGAAGACCTTAACATCAAACGCGTTTGCAAAGTCGTCGGGCGACGTGATCTTCATTCCTTTCGGCGCAGCAGTCAGTCCATAGGTGTGGGTGATAAAGATTCCATGCTTCATCATTCGGAAAACCACCGCATTTGGCCGCATATCAATTGCAGTCGAAGAATCCTTCCCTTTCTCCGCAGAAACTGCGGCAAACGGAAACATCAAAACAATCGCATATATAATGGATAATACTTTCATAATTACTCTCCCTTAAACTGCCAGTGCGGATAACAGATATCTTCAACTCCTTCAGCGCCTTTATCACATCCTTACGGAAACCTGCCTTGTCAGACAAAGGCGAGCACTGCCAATATGACTCTCTGATATTTCGTCCTCTGACCCTTTTTCGCATCACTCAACAGGATAGTTTTTTTCCAGCCAGTTGCCTACCTTCTCAGCCCAGCGTGCACCATGCTCACGCAGCCCCTTGTCGCTGAAGTGAATCCCCTTGCCTCCCTTCTCTCGAAACTCGCTCTTAAGAGCATCAGTATCAGGCCCTTCGAGCGCAATTCTCCTATCCCACAAAGCCTTCTGTCCGCCACGGATTCCGGCCAGCTCCTCCTGCCCTTGTGTATGGTAGCTCACCTGCGCAACGAACCACGGCACCTCCCAGCCGGTATCCTTGCGCGACTGGGAAATGATTTTCTCAAGGTATTTGCTGTAGAGCTCACTGCTCATCGCTTTCTTCGAATCGAGGAAATCCGCATCCGTCTCACCCTGGTGCCACAACACGGCTCTGAATCCGTTCGTTCCAAGCGGCTTCATCCGACCAATCATCATGTCATAAAAAGTACCCTTGGATGCCCACAGCTTATCTGAGATCTTTGTCACGTTTAATTTCAGGTCGGGCGGAGTCTCAAATGTTGCACCCTTGGGCAACCACTCCCGCACACTGGTCCCGCCAAAGCCGCAGGTGACAAATCCAACCGGCATCCTTAATTTTTCAGCAATCGCGTCTCCGAATGGCGGTATGAAGCTTCCTCCATTACCAGTCGCACCGCTCTGCGGATCATTCGCAGGACGCCATTTTGAGCCCATGAAATTGACGACTAACCCTGATTTCGGCGCTTGGAGTCGCTCACCGTGGTTCGCAGAGTTAGACTGGCCGGCAACAACAAATATGTCACCCACACCAACCTTGCTCACAACCAGCTCCCTGATAACCTGCTTGTCGGAAGACGATTTCCTGAACCGCACTCTCAACGAATACCACCCACCGGTTGCAAGCCTGATAGTTCCGCTGAATTTCCCATCCTTGACATCCTTCCAGGCAGCGACAATGGTCCAGTCAACAGCCTTTCCCCGAAGCTTTCCGTCCAGGTCAGCCTTCGCTTCCACCAGTCCTGTTCCCGGCGGAACCATACCCGCTATCCTGATATCCGCCATATTCTTCGAATCGCGCTGAAAAATCTGCATGTCTACAGGCGACTCCAGAATATTCGCCTGGGCCCGAGCGGTTTCGGACAGCGGAAATATGAGAATAATCGCACATATAACGGATAATACTTTCACAATTACTCTCCTTGAATCTGCGGTTGAAACTGAATAGGAACACTACAATACCAGCCCCACGTTTGAACATGAACAAATCGTCATTATTACTGTTTTTTTGCTGTTAAAAGATACCTTCTCCTTGCCGTTCTCGGCTGCTACCAGAACAACGCCCAAGGAGTATCTTAACCGCCGGCTTAACCAGGAGGCGATCCAGCTGCTCACAGGAACTAACCTGACAATAAAGGAAATTGCAGAATGCCTCAGATTCTCAGACCAGTTTTATTTCAGCCGTTTCTTCCTGAAGATGAACAGGGTCTCACCGTCATCGTACCGTTCAACATTCCACACCGCGTAAACCGGCGGAATTGGCTTGATGACCGCGCATTATGCCGACAGGGAGAATGAAGTTGAACAAGGTGCTCTCCTCTGGTATTATTCGGAAACAGTGGATGCAGGATCCGGATTAATAAAGCAATAAACCAAAGCCCTTCCGGTTTTCAAATGAGGAAAGAGACACATTCAAGGAGCGTTTTCCCGCTGGGCCTGATGGCCGAAGGAAAGGACTGCCTGGTTGTCGGCGGCGGCAAGGTCGCCACGCGCAAAGTCCGCCTCCTGCTTGACGCGAAGGCGCATGTCACGGTCGTCAGCCCTGAAATCACCTCTGATCTCAAGGACCTGGCCGAACACGGAAAGATTACTTATCTGCCGCGCGGGTTCGCCGACTCCGACGTCTGCGACCGCCTTCTTGTTTTTGCCGCAACAGACAAGAGGGCAACTAACAGGCAGATCCTGGAATCGGCGAAGAAGAACAACGTCATGAGTTCGTCGGCGGACGGCAACTGGATCCTCGGCGACTTTGTCACACCTGCAACTTACAGGAAGGGTGAGCTGACGATCTCCGTATCAACCGGCGGGCGGTCATGCCGCAAGTCGAGGCTGATCAAGGAGAACCTTGCGCGCCATGCCGACCTGGTAGACAGTACGGATCTGATCGTCATTGGCACTAGCCACCACCAGCTTTGCGTGGAGGAGCGCGAACATTACCACCTTGTCGGGGAAAGCCTCGAACAGGCCGGCCAGATGATAAGCCACGTCTGGGGAATCCATGAATTCATGATCCTCAACACCTGCAACCGCGTCGAACTCATAGGCGTTGTTTCTCACAGCAAGGCGATCAACGCCCTGCTTCTGCGCATAATGGGCTTCGACTGCCTGAAACCAAAAGACTATTACATAAAGCGCGGCGCGGAAGCGTTCGACCACGTGGCCATCGTGGTATCCGGCCTGCTTTCCCAGACGCCAGGCGAAAGCAATATAGTCGGGCAGATAAAGGCCGCGCTCGACCAGGCCGTCCAGGCCCGCTGGGCCAACGGGATGATGAAGGAATGGATATCCTCCGCCCTTCATGTTTCGAAGAGCATACGGCACAAAACAGAGCCCCTTCTCCGCCGCGTCGAGATCGAAGACCTGTGCATGGAATACCTCCGCGACACGGTCAAGAAGCCGGCCGGCATCAGGGCAATGGTGATCGGCACGGGCACCACCGGCACGGGGCTCGTCCGCAACATCCTGGCCCTTAACCCGGATATCAACTGCGCCTGGTGTTATCACCGCAACAAGCCGGACCTTCCCGATTCATGGAAGAAACGTGTCGCCATTCTCCCGTTCAGCAGCATTCCTTCAGAACTCAAGAACACCGACATCGTTGTCTGCGCCGCCTCCAGCCAGGAGCCGGTAATCAGGAACGAACACGCCGGCGCCTTCAACCGGAAGAAGAAGACACTTGTCATCGACCTTGCCATTCCCCGGAACGTTGATCCCGTGCTCGGGACTTCCGCAAATGTCAGGCTTACCGGCCTTGACGAGCTCAAACAGTGGCACCTTAACAGACAGATTGACATGAAGAAGATCATGGAGCTGGCAAATGTCACGCTAAGCGATCATAAAGAGTATTATGAAAAGATCATCGGAAGTTTTCAAAGCGGGAACAAGGGCAAGTAAACTTGCCCGTATCCAGACCCGGGACGTGCTGGACCATTTGAAGGCAATTTTCCCAAGTCTTGCCTTCGAGGAAGTCCCAGTATCCACGCCGGGCGACCGTGACCGGACAACCGACCTCAAGATCAGTCCGCCGGACTTCTTCACCCGCGACCTCGATGAAGCGGTGATATCCGGGAAAATTGACTGCGCCATCCACAGTGCCAAGGACATGCCCGACCCGGTGCCGGAAGGCCTGGACTGGTTCTGGCTGCCATGGCGGGAAGACCCCCGGGACGTAGTCGTGCTTCCCAGGGGAAAAACCATTCCCAAAAACCCGCGGATCGGGATAAGCAGTGAACGCCGCGAAGCGTGGTGCAGGAAACGCTTTCCGGATTCTCAGCTCTGCCCGATACGCGGCACGATCGAAGAACGCCTTGCACAGCTTGACAAAGGAAGCTATGACGCGATTGTCATGGCCGCGGCAGCCCTGAAACGCCTCGGACTCGAGGAGAGAATTTCGGAATGGATCCCCGCCGGCGAACTCCAGGCGCCCGATGGCCAGGGAACACTTGCAGTTACATTCAGGGACGGCGATGAGGCCTTCCTGCGGATGCGGAGTCTCTTTGTCAAATCAGTCACGTTTGTCGGGGCAGGCGCAGGCTCGGCCGACACATGCACGCTGGCCGGCATCAGGGCCCTGCAGAAGTGCGATGCCTGTCTTTATGATTCACTGATGGATCCTGCCCTGCTCGACCATGTGCCCAAAACCGCTTTCCGGATTGATACTGGAAAACGGTGCGGTGATCACTCGATGCCGCAAAGTGATATCTCGAACCTGATAACAACCTATGCGCGAAGGGGGCTCAGGGTTGTAAGGCTTAAGGGCGGCGATCCCGGGATTTTCGGAAGGCTTGCCGAAGAAATTGACGCACTGGACGCCCTTAATCTTCCATACAGGGTGATCCCGGGAGTCAGCAGCCTGAATGCGGCGACAACAGCAACAGGCATCCTCCTCACGCGCCGCGGCGTTTCGCGCGGGTTCTGCGTGATGACGCCCAGGGAAGCAGGCGGCAAGGTTGCCAGCATCCAGAAGGACGAGCGGGCGAAACTGCCGATTACATTTTTCATGGGAGTCAGCGTCACCAGGGAAGTTGTCAGCCAGTTGATCGCCGAAGGAATGCCGGCGGAAACTCCCGCCGCCATGGTGTTCAACGCCGGCAGCGATTCCGAATCAGTAATCCGCGGCACGCTGAACGATATCGGAAACAAAGTTAAAGGCAATGTATCGGATTTCCCAGGGCTCATGATTGTCGGGGAAATTACAAAGTACGGATTCAACCGGGGCTGGGGCGCCCTTGAAGGACGAAGGATCCTGCTGACCTGCAGCCAGGAGCTCCAGGAAAAGGCCGCCGCTGCTGTTTCGGATCTTGGAGGAGTCCCCTTGAAGAGACCGCTTATCAAGCTGGTCCCGGAAGCGGATGCAATCGAACAGATAAAGAGTATCGACGGGTACGACTGGATAGTACTCACCTCGCCGTCGGCCGTGCGCTGCTGTTTTGAACTGCTTGAATCGCAAGGAATAAACCTGCGTATGCTTCCCAGGATCATCGTTTGCGGACCTGGGACCGCGCGTGAACTCGCCAGGTACCGCGTAATGCCTGACGCCTCCCCTGCTTCGGATTTCGGTGCGGGTGGCCTTATTGAGACCGCAAAGACACTCATCAGGCCGGGAGATAAAGTCCTGCGATTGCGCTCTGACAAGGCGGGAAATGATCTTGGCGAATACTTCAAAACGCTGGGTTCAAAGGTTACCGACTGCGTGCTGTACAGGAACGAAGCGATCAAATATGATGTGCTCCCTGAATTTGACGCGGTGTTCTTTGCCAGCGCATCGGCAGTGGAAGTCTTCCTCTCGCAATGGCCCGAGAAGGCCCTGCGCGGCAGGACAATCGCTGCAATCGGCCGGCCGACCAGGGAAAGCCTTGGCAGCCACGGCCTTACCGCCGATGTGACAGGCCGCGAGGCAACAGTTGAATCCTGCCTCGAAACACTGGCTGAGAAATATGTAAATGACGCACTGGAGAAATGATCATGAATGGATTTCCAGAAATAAGACTCAGGCGGCTGCGTAGAACAGAGTCCCTGCGCAAGATGCTCGACATGCCCCTGCCAGGTCCGGAACGGTTCATATGGCCGACATTTGTTGTTGCCGGCAAGGGCCGCTCCGAACCAATCAGTTCAATGCCCGGCCAGAACCGCCTCAGCATCGACCGTCTTTTGAAAACAGCAAAGACTGTTGCCGATGCCGGTATTGGCGGAATACTTCTCTTTGGCGTTGCGGATGGAAAGAAAGACAACCTGGGAACACCGGCTTTCAGCCCGAAAGGCACGGTCCAGAAGGCCATACGCGAACTCAAGCGCGAGTTCCCGGAACTTGTCGTCTTCACCGATGTCTGCCTCTGCGCCTACACCAGTCACGGCCACTGCGGACCGCTGGACCGCAGCGGCGACGTTGACAACGACAGGGCAAATGATGTTCTTGCAAAAGTTGCAGTATCTCACGCCGAGGCAGGCGCAGACTGCGTCGCGCCCAGCGCGATGATGGACGGCCAGGTTGCCGCAATAAGGGCCGCGCTTGATAAATCCGGTTTCCAGCAGACTCTCTTGATGAGTTACTCAACCAAGTTTGCCTCTTCGATGTACGGGCCGTTCCGGGACGCTGAGAATTCCGCGCCGGGCAAAGGCGACAGGAAAGGCTACCAGGCTTCTTTTGCAAACCCGCGACTGGCATTGAGGGAATCGCAGCAGGACGAGGCTGAAGGCGCCGACATCCTGATGGTAAAACCTTCGCTGTTCTACCTGGATGTCCTGGCAAAACTGCGGGAGCAGACCGACCTTCCCATTGCCGCTTATAATGTCAGCGGCGAATATTCGATGATAATTGCCGCGGCAGAACGCGGCTGGGGCGACCTGAAAGCCATGGTGCGCGAATCAACCATAGCCCTCTCCCGCGCCGGCACCGACATCATCATTTCCTACTGGGCCAGCAGGTATAAGGAAATCTTCAAGATGTAGAGCATCGCTCCAGCCTGCCCCAAGCCCCGTTGGCTGGCAGGCATTGACGCACGCGGGTGCCGTGAACAGCGCCCCTACGATTTTAAGTTAACGTTTGTTTGAATGTGGGCGGCCCATACCGTTGGGCCGAGAGAAGAACCATGAAATCGAAGAAACTTTTTGACCGTGCAAAGAAAGTGATTCCCGGCGGGGTTAACAGCCCGGTCCGGGCCTTCAATTCCGTCGGCGGAACACCTGTTTACATAGTCGCAGGCTCTGGAAACAGGATCACCACAGCCGAAGGCACCGATCTCGTTGATTACTGCGGATCCTGGGGGCCGTTGATCCTCGGCCATGCGCGCAAGGAAGTTGTCGAAGCTATCCAGGCGGCAGCCGCCGAGGGGACCAGCTTCGGGACTAACACCCCGCGCGAAATCGAGATGGCCGAACTGCTCTGCGACCTTGTGCCTTCCCTGAACATGGTTCGCCTCGTTAATTCGGGCACGGAGGCCGTGATGACGGCCCTCCGGCTGGCGCGCGGGTTTACAGGCAGGCGGAAGATATTGAAATTTGACGGCTGTTACCACGGCCATACCGACAGCATGCTGGTTTCAGCAGGCAGCGGACTTCTTACCGGCGGCATTTCGTCATCCCTCGGCGTTTCGCCAGAAACGGCCGCGGACACATTCGTGGTTCCGTACAACGACCTGAATGCAGTAGCGGGAATTTTTAAAACTTACGGCAACAGTATCGCCGCAGTAATTGTCGAGCCGGTGGCCGGAAACATGGGGCTTGTGCAGCCGCTCCCGGGTTTTCTCCAGAACCTGCGCGACATCACCGCAAAGAATGGTTCACTTTTGATATTCGACGAGGTGATAACCGGGTTCAGGCTGGCTCCGACGACATACGGCACAGTCTGCGGGATAACTCCGGACCTGACATGCCTCGGGAAAATTATCGGCGGCGGAATGCCAATAGGCGCTGTCGGCGGCAGGGCCGACATCATGCGGCTCCTTGCGCCGCTGGGCCAGGTGTACCAGGCCGGAACCCTTAGCGGAAACCCGGTTGCCGTTGCCGCAGGACTGGCAACCCTGAAGATTCTGAAGAAGTCGAAACCGTACCCTGCCCTTGAGAAACTGGGCAAAACGCTTTCAGCCGGCATCAGCGCTGCCGCAGGCAAGGCGGGCGTCAGAATACACTGTCCAAGCCTTGGCGGAATGTTCACGCCATTCTTCTGTGACGCTCCGGTCAATAACCTGGCCGACGCAAAGCGATGCGACACCAAGGCATATGCCGCTTTCTTCCATGGAATGCTCGACAGGGGAATTTACCTGCCGCCTTCCCAGTTCGAGGTTGCGTTTATCTCCGCAGCCCATACAGAAAACGAGATCACAAACTTTATCGAGAAAGCAGGCTCAACGTTCGCGGAGATGAAACCAAGGAAATAAAGTAATGAGCGACAAGGCTACAGTATTACTGCTGCACGGAAGCAAGGACGCATCCTGGCTGGAACCATTCATTGAGCTGAAGGACAGGGTGTCGGCACAGGTCCCGGACGCGCGGATAGCGATAGCCTGTCTCCAGTTCGGATCACCGACGCTGAACGAGACCATCTACCAGCTTTTCAAGGAAGGAATCCGCAAGTTTACTGTCATACCGGTTTTCATTTCCACCCGTGGACACGTAACCAAGGATGTGCCGGCGCTCGTCGAAAAGGTCAGCAAACTTTTCCCAGGCGCTGAAATAACCGTAACACCGGCCATTGGCGAATTGCCGTCTGTCCAGCAGGCCATGATTGACGGCATAGCCGGAATTGCAGGAAATAAATGATACTGGGCATCATATTACTCGTTGTCCTGATTATGTTCATGCTTGCAGGCGCCATCCCGGTGATGGGCGGCGCACAGGTTTCCATCTTCCACACGCCGTTTTTCATCCTGCTCATGTCGGCTTTGGCTGTTTCGGCGCTCGTCTGCTGCTGGAAACGAAGAAAGATCAGCCTTCCCAATACCGGTTTCCTGCTCACGCACCTGGGAATAATAGTGATACTTGCCGGCGCATTGACTGGGTTCCTGTGTGCAAAGAACAGCCAATTCGCCCTGCCAATAAGCGGCGGCCATGAGATCAGGCAGCTTCCTACCGCGGTTGAGGATGTCTATTACGACCTGGATTTCGGCATTACAGTCACTGACTTCAAGGTCGACTTCTACGGGCAGGCCGGAAAGATGGCAGATCCCACCCCGAAACATTACCAGGCCTCATTGAAGATAACCGGGAAAGACGGTTCAACGACGCAACACGAACTGGTGGTTAACCATCCGGTCGTGCATGACGGCTGGCGGTTCTTTCTTATGTCTTATGACAAGGAGTCGCGCCGCTATGTCGTGCTGAGCGCAAGGAATGACCCGGGCAGAAATATCGTTTTCAGCGGGATAGCCATGCTGATGCTCGGCATCTCGATAACATGTTTTCGGAAAGCAGGAGGTAACAATGGAACAGTATAGCTCACTGGTTACATACCTGCTTATCGGGGCAATCACCGTTTACGCCGCTTCCTACGCGGCACTGCTGGGGAAGAAAACAGGAGCCGGTGCCATGCTGGCGGTTCTCGGATGGCTGACTTCGGCCGGCGTGATGGCAACCAACTGGATCGCATGCGGACACCCGCCTTTCGGCAGCATGGGACACGTGATGGTTGTCCTCTCCCTCTGCTTCATGCCGGTCTACCTCCTCCTCCGGTTTACCTACAACCTTGGCTGGCTGATGGTATACTTTGTTTTCGCTTCGGCGATCCCGCTCATAGGCTCATTGTTCATGGAGAAAGATATGGCGTGGCAGCGCGTGCCTGCCCTGCAGTCACCGTGGTTTATCCCGCATGTCACTGCTTACATGCTTTCATACGCACTGGCCACCGTGGCTTTTGTCCTTACAGTTGTCCGGAAGATTCGCTCACGGTCGCCTGACCCGCAGGAACTTCTTCCATATGATTCCGCCGGGTACCAGGTACTGAGGCTGGCATTCCCGTTCATGACCTTTGGACTGCTTTCCGGCTGTGTCTGGGCGGAATCAGCGTGGGGTGTTTACTGGTCATGGGATTCAAAGGAAACCTGGTCGCTGATTACGTGGACGCTTTACCTGGTGTATTTCCACTGCCGGACCGATGCGCGCCTCAAACCCTGGGCAGCCACGGCGCAGGTGCTTGCCTTCATCGCACTGGTAACAACCTTCCTGTGCGTAAACCTTCTTCCAAAACTCGCAAGCGCCCTGCACAGCTACGCGTAACCAGGCAAAAGCTCATGCAGCATTCGCCCTACTCCACCTGCCATTCAAGGATACCGCCCGAGAAATCCTTCTGGAGCTGGACTTCAAGCCGCAATCCATTGGACTCGACAGGAGTGAACGTGACCTTGTTAAACTGGTCCTTCTTCACCCCGTAGTCGGAAGCTCCTTCGACCGGCTTCCAGGACTTGCCATCCTTGTACAGCAGTTTCCAGCTTCCGGGAACGCGGCACTCCCCGTGACCCGTGTCGTCAAACCAGTAGACCTGGGAGGAAGACACCTTGCACGGCTTTGCAAAGTCATACTGGACCCATTCCGTGGTGCCCTTGTGGTCCCACCAGGTAAAGCGCGCCACTTCCTTGTCGTCCGAATTCTTCGGACACACCTGGTCATTCAGTGCGTTCTCCTGGTCACTGAAGTGTGATGCCTTTATTTTGCTTTCAGAGGCAATGGTCGGCGCCGTAACAGGCCGGGCTTTTTCAGGTGTCCGTGGCAGCCAGACATTCATCTCGGTTGGCCCCCTGTTGCACCAGGCATAATAAGGAATAGCCAGCATTTCCACCGGCCTGGCTGCCAGTTTCCCGCTTTCATCCTTATATGCCAGCTGTGCAGTTCCTTTGATCACGGTCACACCGCCGAGCAGATCAGCACGGTGTTCCGTATAAAACTTCGCATCATCAGGAAGCAGCACGCTGAACACGTTGCTGTTGTCAACGCCTTCAATACAGTAGACGACCGGTCCGCGCTCAATGGCCACAAGCCCGGCATCATCCCTGACCGCATCATTTGCAACCACGCGCCTGACCGGCATTGGCAGGGAAAGCTCGACGACATCACCCTTCTTCCACTTGCGTTCAATGCATGCGAACCCTTTCTTCAGATTGAGTTCTTGAGGTTTCCCGTTGACCTTTATTTCAGGTTTTCCGCCTTCAATCTTCTCTTCCACATACTTATACAGGTCGCCCGGAACCGGCTTGCCCTGCGCCCAGCCGGGAATCCTCACATTCAGCGTGAATTTTCCGGACTTTTCCGGATCCAGGGTCATCTTGACCTGGCCGTCCCAGGGATACTTCGTCTGCTGGGTTATCTTTACGGTCTGGCCCTTGAGTTTAACATCGGCAGTGCCGCCGACAAACAGGTTCACGAAAATGCTCTCATCCTGCGTCGCATAAATATACCCGGCGATGGAAGGAACGAACCTGACGATATTCACGGGGCAGCAGGCACAACCGAACCATGGGCTTCGCTTGTAACCTTTGTCGCTGGCCAGCGGATTGGGATAGAAGAACTTGTCCCCGGTCAATTCAACGCCCGAGAGGAAGCCGTTGTAAATCACGCGCTCAAGCACGTCGATGTACTTGGCGTCGCCGTGCAGGAGGAACATCCTGTGGTTCCACAGCCCGTTGGCAATCGCCGCGCATGTCTCATTGTATGCCGACTTATTGGGCAGTTCGTAGTTAGCCCCGAACGCTTCGCCGCCGTGGGTCGCGCCTATGCCGCCGGTGAGATACAGTTTCTTGAAAACTATGTTCTCCCAGATCTTCCCTATCGCCTTGATATAAGCCTCGTCCCCGGTCAGGGCCGCCACATCGGCAACGCCGCTGTAAAGGTAGCCGGCGCGGACGGCGTGTCCCACGGCCTCGTCCTGGTCGACAACGGGCTTGTGGTCCTGGGCATACGCCCCGTAAAGCTTGTGTGTTTCCGGACGTCCGCGGATATCAATGAGGAACTTGGCAAGGTCCAGGTATTTCTTCTGGCCGGTTGCGCGGTAGAGCTTGCACAATCCAATCTCTATTTCCTCGTGTCCCGGGGGATACTGCTGTTTTCCCGGGCCAAACTCCCTGCAGATCAGGTCTGCATTTTTTGTTGCCACATCCAGAAGTGATTTCTTTCCCGTGGCCTGGTAATGGGCAACGGCCGCCTCGTACATGTGGCCTACATTGTAAAGCTCGTGGCTTGAGTTTTCATTGGTCCACCGCGCCTTGCCGGACATGCCGGGCATTTTCTCGGGCGGAAGGAGTTTTCGCGCAGTGTAAAGATAACCATCCGGCTCCTGGGCCGAAGCTATTTTGGCAATGACGCCATCCAGGTACTTGTCCAGTTCGGCATCGGGTTTCATTGCCAGGGCATATGAAGCGCCCTCGATGACCTTGAAGACATCAGAATCGTCAAACGGAATTCCCTTGAACTCGCCCTTCATCAAGCCGCCGGCCTTGGCGAAGTTGTCGATGCGGCCTGTCTCCTCGCATTTATTGAAGTCTGCTTTGACCGTGACAAGCCGGTTGGTTTCCATTCTCGGAAACCAGAATTCATCCTGCACATGGACAGCGGTGAACGGAACAGGTGCCACGGGATAATCCTTGTTTTCCACCGCTGAACAAACTGCCGCCGTCATCCAGCAGCAACACACAACAAGCATTCTCATCTTCATTCGTTACCTCCCTAATTTGATTCCTGCTAAAGTCCTCGCAAACAATCGCATAATACCTGCTCTGGAAATATTGTCCATCCCTCTCTACCTTCCTTCTTAATCTTAATCTTAATCTTAATCTTAATCTTAATCTTAATCGTAATCCTAATCTTAATCTCTCTCCCCCAATCTCCTTAATCCGTCATCTCATGTTAGCCTTATCATACTGTTCAATTCCACCCTTTTGCCTTTTCTCCACCCTTAATTGTGGCTATACTGCTGTGAAAATTACAGGTCACAGGGTCTTCCCTGTATAAGCGCAGTTTATTCGACCTAATGCTTTTGTTAGCCCTTAAGAATGAATATGAACTGGCTAGTCATACCAACGCTCGTTACGGCATTGTTCCTTTTCTCTGTCGGACAGAAAAGCATTCGGAATTGCCGAACGCCAAAGAGCACATTTGCAGTTTCTACCGCATGGTTCATAGTTGGCATTCCTGGATACCTCATACCCCTGTATTATCTCCATTGTTTTGACAACATGAAATGGTTCTATGAATTCCGCTCGTTACCTCTCACCGAACTCAGCGCAGCAGGCGCTGGTCTATTTGCTGGCGCAATGGCTGAACTTATCAGCAAGCCTAAACTTGTTTCCAAGTCATTTCTAATTGCAGTGCTTTGTCTAGGCATTGTTGCGCCATATCTTAAACCAGTCGTTGCTCCGCTGCCAAAACACCGTTTTGAAGATCGCTGGCAGGACAATATTTGTTTACAGAGCACTCCAGCATCCTGTGGTGCCGCTAGTGCCGCCACAATATTTAGAACTTATGGATTGAAGCTGAGCGAACGCGATATAGCCAGAGAATGCTATACATATCTTGGCGGTACCGAGAATTGGTACATCGCTCGCGCCTTTCGACGGCGTGGATTTGAAATAAATTTCAGAGTTGAACAAAGATTTCCTGCAGACCTACGAATTCCAGCTATCGCAGGTGTCCGTATTGGTGGCGCTGGCCATTTCATTGCTATTTTGGACAACTCGAATGGAAACTATGTAATAGGAGACCCTCTCGTCGGTCGACAAGAAGTACCAGCAGATCGTATTACGAAAAGATTCGACTTCACAGGGTTCTTTATGGAAATACAGAAATAGGGCTAAACAATTCTTTGAGCCTACTCGGCAACCCAGCGGTTGCCTCGTGGCTCAAGCTGATCGTTGAACAACACAAAGGAGATGGCATGAATATTCTAAAGGCAGTCATTTGTACCGGATTGGTATTGTTTGCGGCATCATGTGGATCCAAAACAGAGAACAAGAAGCCAACGAACGTGTTGCAAGGCGACTACAAGAACGTCGATACAGGCAGACTTATGAAAATAGAAGACACCACAATCGGTGTCTCCACTGAGATAGGTTTATCAATGTCTCGCTACATAATCAAAAGCACTGCAGGGAACCAGGTTACTATTGAAGTCGATAACCCTAAAGACACGACAGACCCGACGCATCCCAAAAACACGATAATTGCCGTTTATCTCGAAACCGACGGCTTCGTCATCAAGGACAAGGGCAACTTTATGTTTGATGGTCATTGGAAGAGATTGGGAAGATAAAGACGTTCAACTTACTTCTCCTCGCGACGTCGCCAGGAGCGCCCCGCCAGAGAAGTAACGTTGGCGCACAAAATGATGAAGAGAATAGTGCCAGTCTATTATTGCACCGTTCTGTGGATGACTTTACAGGTGGGCGTTATCGCAGAGACGGCGAGCCAAACTGACCTCGCCACTTTGCCATATGCTGTGGCGTACAAGATGGCCCAAGCGTCTGAACCCGAAGGCACATCAACCAATAGCAAAGGACTCTCTATCAGGTTCCAGAGCAATTTGCCTGACGTCAAACTCAAAGATATCAAGCTGTTTATCGACAGCAAGAATGGCCGCATCCCAGTGTCTCTTGGTGCTGACGGTTCCTTCCGCCTGCCAATTTCAGACTCTCTGATAAAAGAGAATCCTCCAATCATTTCTAATCAGCCAAAGGGATCTATGTCGCTCTATGGATACGTCGATGATCGAAAACTCTCTGTTCCAGAAAACAGGATACTCCATTATCGGGAACTCATGCAGCCACTCCGACTAGCGGCGGAAATAGAAGCCGCTATAGTGACAACGAACGATGCTTTTTCAGTCGAGACCCAGAAGGCTCTGGTAATTCGGGTCCAAGACCACGGGAGAAGCAATGTCTTCATTCAATCCAAGTCGGGTGTGATCGAGATCACCGGTGGTGAATACGGTATTTATCAGATTCCTTTCCAGGCAGAGTTGATGAAAGAAAACCCGGATGTGGTTCTTCCTGGGCGAGTTGCATGGATCGTGCAGCCATCCTTTCGGGGAAGACAAAAAGGTTCCAACACGGACATCAATAATACTCGTTGAACCTGCGGTTCATCTCGACCGTTATACCATGCGTCGAAATCTTGAACGATAAGAGATGAAATTGCGGAGCGGCACCATTTTTTTGCGTTGTAAGTGCCTGATGATCAGGAGATACCATCCCATTCCAGCCGGCTGGAATGGGCGCGTTTTCATTTTAAAAAAGCCGGCTACTTTGTTTCCAGAATCTGGACCGGGCCAAGCAGTCCGGAAACTGCCGGTTTGGTGGAAGGTTTAAGCCGGATGTTGGTCTTTGTCAGCCGCTGGCTTTCGGGAAGTGTCAGGTCCTTGATCAGGCCGTTGTACCAGGTGTTCACCACGTCAATCTCAAGCTTGTTGCCGGCGGCTTTGACCGCGTCGCTGATATCCACCCGGAACGGCGGTGTCCAAACCACACCGAGGTTCTTTCCATTAAGCCGTACCTCGGCAAGATTCATTACCGATCCAAGATCAAGAAACAGTTTCTTCCCGGCATTTTGGGGCAAATCAAAAGTCTTCCGGTAAGTCGCCGTCCCGCTGTACCACTTGATCCCCTCCTCCGGCCGCGCTGTCCAGTTCACCAGCTCCGTAAATTCAACTGACTCAGGACCAGCCCATTTTGGATCAAACTGAACTGTCCATGATCCGGTCAACTCGCCGGTTTTTTTATAATCAGGATAATTACTCTTATAGAGCGGCCGGCCCTTGGGCGCAGGAGAACGGAAAACAACAAAGACGGAACCATACGGTCCGAATTCCAGCGGCACTACCGTGCCGGACGGATTATTGGTTGTAGCGCAATAAAGCAGCGCATCGCGTCTTTGGCCGGTAACCGGGTCCCAGAGTTCAGGTACTTTGTCGTGGACACGGAAGGAACATTCGGCCTTCAAAGGTTCAGCCTTCTGGTTGCTGAGGAAATAAATGTCGGTATCACCGTCACGGCGGTGAATCCAGTCCGGGATGCCTTCAACATCCGGCAAAACCCCGAGGTCCGCCAGGGTTTCCTTCGTGGTCCTGTCTGACCTGACTCGTCCGGCGTTCGTTCCCGGCGACGCCCAGAGTTCATCCACAATACCCTTGAACTCGGCATCGTCCTGCCGGCCGGTTGTCCGTTCAGGCCTGGGACCGATGACCACTGCCCCGGCCTTTACCAGTTCACGAATCTTCCGCGCCGCTTCAAGCGACAGAACCTTGATGCCGGGCAGCGCCAGCACCCGGTAGCTCATGCCCGAATCACCGGGAATGACAAGGATGCCGTCTTTCACTGTCAGCTTTTCAAGAAGGACTTCCTCGTTAATCACGTCATAGTCATACTCCGGCAGGACTTTGGCGGGATCATCCTGTTTCAGCCGCGCGAAATTCGGGACATGGTTTCCGTAGTAATAAAGAACGTCGGCAACAAATTTGCCCTGCTGGAGCATGAACTGGCACCTGTTGAGATAACCGACAAAGGCAGGCGCCTGTTTCGCCCAGGTAATCTGCGGATTAAAGTGCGAGCCGGCAAAATATTCCTGGCCCGGAATTCCCATTTCTTTCGGTGAACATGTAAAGGTATGGCAAAAGACAAGGGTCAGGCCGGCGCATGCTTCATGGTCGAAACTCGGCTTCTGCATGTTCCATAAAACCTCGTTCCACTGCGGACCGATCGAAGTGAATCCCTCGGCGCAGACCACCGGCTTGCCGTAGATATGCGCGGCGGACGAGGCCTGCTTGACATAGAACCTGGCCTCGTCGGTCGGGCGGTGCGGTGACGGCACCCAGAACTCGCTCATAGGCCAGTCGCTTCGCCCGTAGCATTTCAAACCGTCAAGCGGCGCAGTGTGCGGACCCGCGGATTCCGGCTGGATGCCCATGCCGTGCTTATGCGCAAGTTCCGCCATCGTGCCGTAATGATTATCCGCAACGCAGTCGGCTATGGTGCGGCGGAAGTCGGCCAGGAACTTGTTGCTCGCATCGCGATTCTCCACTATCCGGCCGGCGATAACCGGCAGCCACGGCCACACATCGTAACCGCGCCTTTTTTTGAATTCTTCGGGGAAATTGTCGGTCCAGTTCATGCCGCCGAGCTCCCAGCTGTCGGTCTGGACCATTTTCCAGGCCTTGCCGGCCAGCGGGCCGGCATCGGCGATGAGCGGATCGACAACCTCGTGCCAGTACCAGCGGAGGGCACCTGCATCGAGGTAATCCAGCGCCAGTCCGTTCCACGCCGGACTGCACGTAGAGACATGCGCCCCGCTGATTGTGTAACCAAACCGCTGGATCATCCACGAACCTTCCGGAACTTCCCATGAAAGCTTGCCGTCCTTGTCGAGTTTTCCGGTCAAGTCGATTACTTCTTTAGTCGGCACATCCTCTTCCCCTGTAACGGCGGGATCATCGAAAAGAAGACCGGAACAGTCACTCGCGCGCATACCGAGCTCGTGGAAGGCCGCCTTCTGTTCCAACAGCTTTATCGGGCGATTGGTTGAAGCCGGTTTGAGCCGGTAAGCCAAGACAAAGCTGTCTTTATAGAAATTGCCGTTGATTCTCTTCGCATTGGGCAGGACAACAGCCACGTTAGTTGGTCCCTGCACCTGCAGTTGGGACCACTTCATGATTTTCGCGGCCTTTTCGGGAGTTACGAGCGGACCGCCCAGGTTCCATCCGCTCTGGATGCTGAGTCCCATTTCCAGTCCGAGCCGGTCGGCTTCCTTGAGAGTGTGCTTGAACAATTCGCGCCATTCCGGACTGCCGAACACCGGTCCCTGCGGCACCTGCGCATGGCCGCCCTGGGTCGCGCCGCCGGCATCAAAGATAAGACCGCCGCCCATGCCGATGGTTTTCATCCATTCAAGGTCGCGGGTAATGGCTTCCTTTGTGACATTCCCGTTGAGCCACCACCAGTAGGCCCGAAGCCGGGCCTGGACAGGCGGATTACTCCACCCGCCGGCAAGCGGATCCTGGGCATGGAGTGAAAGCACACCTGAAACGAAGACAAAAAGAAAAAGGATGATTCTATTCATGTTTTCCTTACAACTTATAATTTTTTTGCAGAGAAATTGCGGATCCAGCCCATGCTGTCGTGGCCCCAGCTGAAACCAACGCCACCATGGTCCAGCGTCTGTTCCCCGATCTTGTCGTTCATTTTCTCGTCCCGCACATCGGCAATCCTTTCGCCATCCATCCAGATTTGAATACGTGTCCCCAACAGTTCAATCCGGAACTTATTGCCGTTCTTCGGATCAATCTTCAGCCCTTTTCCTTCCGCCAGCTTGCGCTCACCGTCGTTTTTCGGATTGCCGTAGCCGACAGGCACACGGCAATAATGATTGTAAGAACAGCCAAGCGCCCAGGATCCATCGCCGCTGAGGCCGAGACTGTAACCGCTTCCTCCGCTCTGGTTCCAGTTCTCCTTCGCGTCAACAACGTGGAACATGATGCAGCCGCCACGGTAGTCCAGAGGAAGATGGTTGGGGTTGAAGATAGGATCTACGCCGCTCATACAGTACACAAATTCCACGCTGTAGTCTCTCCAGTCCGCATTGCCGATATTGGTCATGATGACCGGACCACGCCCGCCGCCGCTATGCCCGTAGTTAAAACCCGGCCGTACCTTTGGCAGTGAGGCCAGCTTGTCACCCTGCACTTCGAACAGGGTGCGCCACGGCATCCAGTTTACACCGCCAAAGGCAATGGAGCCCTCGCCCGCCGGCAGAGCACCCTCCTGGCAGACGCTGAACCTGATCCTGGTAATATGTGTAAAAGCAGGAACCAATCTGCCTACGATGGTTTCCATTGGAAACTCATCTGCCTCCAGCACACCCGTCAAGCTGTCGCCGTTCTGGAGGGTCATGGTCACTTGTCCCTCTTTGCGGCGGATCTCACACTCGCGGATCCTCGTCAGAGGTACTTCAGGTTTCGCGTACTTCAAATCCACCTTCAGTGATGCTGCCAGCGGCGTGCCGACAATACGCGAACCATCAGACAATTCCGTTACGGCACGCAGGACCATCTTCTTTTCGGCCTTCTCTTCGCCAGGCGCCAATATGCCCGCCACGACAAAAACCAATCCGCACAACATCAGCTTCATTTTCATTGAATTTCCAATCATAACAACCTCTGGACTGATACAACCTGGTCAGCGCAGGCAAAACTTTTGTTTCGCCGGAGTCTAGACCCGGAGGATTGTACGGTAAAGGGAAAATCAGGAAAGGAACTACCTCCTTGACCAGTTTCATGGCTCTGGTTTAAGGTGACGGGGATTGGTTGATTTCCTGTTCACAAACCTGAGCCTGTGAGGAGATATGCTATGGATCTGTCGTTCATGACCATGTTGTGTGACACGACAGCCTACGAATCAGGCCGGTTTATGGGCATTATCGTTAGAATCCTGCTCCTGACCGCAGGCGTTATAAAGTGCATCCAGATTTCGCGGCGCCCGACCACCTGCGCCAAGTGCACGATTGCGCTTGCCCTGGTACTTGGCGGACTGCTTGTCAGCGGACTGTATGAAATAACATCGGTAATCCGGCCGCCGGGCCCGGCATATGTGCTCCTCATCTGCTTTGCGGCAGTCATCATTCTCCTTGGCGGCCTGATACTCGCCATAGTAGGACTGGCCGACTACAGCAACCATCCGGACTTCGTGCAGGGCCGGAAACAGGCAATATGGGCAATCATCCTGTCAGGTCTCTTCCTCCTGCTGGTGATGTTCGGGGCTGTTTCCGGATGGCAGAAAGCAATGAACAAGATGTCAGGGAATGTACCGGCAGCCGGCACGGTGATGAAGTTCGATGCATTGAATTATTCCTACCGCATGCCGGGTCCGCCATGGGCAAATCTCAACGCCACAAACCTGAACCCGGAAGCTTCGTTCGCCATGCTGCGGACCAAGCCTTATGAAATGGTCATTATCATCGCCGAAAAGCTGGGCCTTGAGGTTGACCTGTCAGTCCCTAAACTGCTCGAAATTAACAAGGCCAATCTATCCAGCATGGCAACCGACGTGAGCATATTGGAGGAGGTACCTGTTCATTACAAACAGAAGTCCTCCTTCAGTTATGGACAGCTGGAAGGCTACAAGGTCTTCGCCCACGCAAGCCTTGCAGGCAAACAGAAGTCACAGATATCGTGGTTGTTCTCGACCAACGGCTTCTGCTACCAGATCTTCCTGAGCTGCGCACGCGAGGACGAAGCCGCAATGCTGAAGGATGCGGATATGGTCCTGAATGGCTTCTCCATCATTGATCAGGCACGGGTCGCGCATTCGCCTGTTTCCAAGCCCTTCGGGCGGAAAGTCTCCGCGGAATACGGTTATTCCCTCAACCTGGAGGGAACGTCATGGGGAGTGGAGAATTACAGCGACACGCCGGAAGCCGACGCATCTGCCTCTGACCAGCAGAACACCGGAATGATCATTGCCCCATTTATCCTCGACGGCCTTCGTCCGCCAACAGACCTGCTTGCGGACGCACTGCTCGGCGACTACAACCAGCGCGAAAACGAACAACGGAAGACAATAACAAACGGAATCCCTTCAAGGATTACCGAATTCTCTTTTACCCAGAAACTGAACGAAAAGCATTATGTCTACAAGGGACGGATACTCTGCGGGAAGAACGCGGCCCTGCTGGTAATTCTCTGGTCCCAGCGCTCCCCGGGCGTACTCGAGACAGCTGCCCGGCAGGTTTTCAACGCACTGGAATTCACCGGGGGCACCCGCACGAATTGCACCGGACTGAAACCGGAGATGCTGAAGTGGCAGGCCAAGGTAACCAATCGAATCGGGGTTCATTATCACAACGCGCAGAACTACTGGGATGCCATACCCTATTTTTCCAAGTCCCACAAACTTGTCCCGAAAGATGGAACGTATCTGGGCAATGTTCTTAACACCATGTTCTGGACGGGCTGCCACAAGGAGGCGATGGCGCTTGTGGATGCGGCATTGCCGGAGGCCAGGAATGTTCCGTTCGCTCTGGGCTGGCAGGCCAGGCACCTTGATGCACTGGACCATACAAACGAGGCAGGCCAGGTCTACGAAAAGCTCATGGCAAACGACGGGTGGGACCAGGAGGACGTTGAGAATGCGGCCCGGCACTACGGGAAATGCAACGACTGGAAAGCATTCGAGGCCCTTTTCGAAAAAGCAATTGCCCACAAGGACTCAATAAGTCTCCGCCGCCTCAGGGCAAGGATATGCGGTGAATTCGGGCGGCACCAGGAAGCCGCTGAATTCCTCAAGGCCGACCAGAAAGCAATACCTTTCAACCCCGAACTTGCCTACGGCCTGATCGACACCTACTTTGATCTCAAGCAGTTCAACGACGCGCTGAATCTTGCCGACACGCTGATCACCAACGGTTTTGTTTCCGCCGATGCCTACTATAACAAGGGTTGCGCGGAATACCGGCTGGGGTGGCACCGGAAAGCAAAGGAATCGCTGCTCAAAGGGCATGCCCTGAACCCCAACAATTCGCAAATCTCCGACCTCATCAAGAGAGTCTCGGCAGAGCTCGGCGAGGGTGACAACAGCACGGTGCTGGATTCAATTCCTGCGGTTCCCCTGCCGGCTTCACTGCAGAACGTCGTCCTGCCAAATCCGGCCCAGGCCATCACCAACGGGCAAAGCGTGATACTTGAAAAGTTTGAGACCGTGATTGAGTTTGTTCCCGGCCAGCCGATGCGCACCACGCAGTACCGTCAATTCAAGGCGCTTGACTCCGCCGGCGTATCCTCGCTCAGCACGATTCGCATGATCTTTGACTCCCTGTCGGAGGATATATTCGTCAACCGGCTCGAGGTGCTGGACGAACGGAACAACGTGGTCATGCGTGGCTCGCCCTCGGATTTCTATGTTACAGACGATCACTCAAGCGGCATGGCAACCTACGACAAAACGCTCCATGTGCCGGTGCCTGGTCTCATGCCAGGCTACACTCTTAACATCGTCCACACCATCCGCACACTGAGCGCAGTGAAGAACATTCCGTTCAAACGCTACCGTCTCGGAGGCGGCCGGCCCGTGCTGTTCTCCTCCCTCTCCGTGACCGGTGAAGTGGAGAACATCCTGTACAGATGTATAGCCGCCGCGCCAGCAGCCAAGTCGAGTCACTCGCTCACCTGGATTCAGAAGGAAATTCCCGGCTACGTGTGGGAACCATACGAAAGGCCCTGGGAAGAATCTGCCCCGGCAGTGGTCCTGTGGGATGGCGGGAAGACGCTCCAGCAGGCATGCGCCAAGTATATGAAAGATATAGAAAGCAAACTGGTCCTGGATAAGACGGTCAAAACGCTTGCTGAGTCGATTATGAAGGGCACAACCAACCGGCAGGAAAGGATAAACCTCATGATCGAGTACGTGCAGAAAAACCTCACCTATAAACCAATCGAGTTCGGCCGGCGCGGCCAGATCCCCGACGCGGCGGAACGGGTAATTGCAAACAAGTACGGCGACTGCAAGGACCACGCTGTCCTTCTTCACCAGCTTCTCAGTTCGGCTGGCATCAGCTCCGTGCTCGCCCTGACCAGCTTTAACGAAGACATCCTGCCCGAGGCAGGAGACCTGGACCAGTTCGATCACGTGATCCTTTACATTGACGAAAAGGCCGGATGCAAATTTGTGGATGCCACGGAAAAAGACTGCGACCTAACTACCATTATTCCCTCCGGCCTCGGCGGACGCATGGCGCTTCTGCTGGAAACCGGAACAAACGCATGCAGGATGGTGAAGATTCCGGAATATTCGGAAAAGGCCAGCGGGATAAGTTCCCAGCGGTCCGTTTCCTTCACTTCAAACGCGACGAGCCTGGCCGTGCACGAAACCATGACTCTCGAAGGCTTCTGGGCTGGCTGGGTCCGCGGCAGCCTGAAGGACCGCGACGCCATCGGCTGCAATCAGTGGTTCAGCGGAATGTTCGGCGAAATCCTGGGCAATATTACAGTGCAGTCATGCGTGGTTTCAAACCTCTACAACAACAGCCGGCCCCTCGTTGTGCAGGTTAATTACGAGAACCGTTCCGCGATACACGAAGACGCTGACGGCCGCCGTTTACGCCTGCCCGTAACATGGGAGGCAACACTGCTGGGTTCGTCCCCGGTAGCCAGCCGGAAGAAGGATTTCTGGATAAAATACCCGTTCACGCTTTCAACCGTGACCACCATAAAACCGCCCGAGGGAATGTCTGTATCCGGGTTTGGCAGCGGAAGCCGCGGAGATTCGGAAATTGTCCGCTGGACAGTCTCGTCAACGAACAGCCAGGGAAACCTCGTGATCAAGTTTGACGGCGCCATGAAGAACGGCCGCTACAGCAGGGAGCGGTATGCTGAATTCACGGAACAGCTTGACATGTGCGCGAAGAGGCTGAACCAGCCGGTCCTGCTGGTACAGCCGGCGGATGCCGCTCCCGCAAACAAGAATAAATAGGCTGTCTTATCCCAACTTCATTTTGCCCTGGCCCTGCCCGTCAGGATTACAACAACCAGGATAATGCCTCCGGCAAATCCGGCAAAATAGCCTGCACAATGCGCCCACAGATCGGTCAGGAAAGCAACATGCCTGTCCTGCGGCACACGTGACGCGAGCGGTTCCAGGAGCCAGACCTTGCCGCCGGCTGCGAGGTAATGACCGATGACACCGGCCGCAAATGCACACACCCCGCACGCCAGCATCAGGACCGCAATTGGCCTGACAAGCGAGGCCGCATCCCGCCTCGGCCATTTTCCGGCGCGCGACGCAATGGCAAGTGGAATGCCGAGGATCAGGCCAACCCACCAGGTGGCAATTATCCCCCACCCTATGCCCAGAAGTGAAGGTGATGTGGTGTTGAAAACCGGAGGATGGCCGATTGTGAAATACTCCACGCAAATTCGCGCAGTCACCTGGTCATGTGCAATTCCATAAATCACGCAGGAAATGATGCTCAAACCCAAGATAAGGACAAATTGCATTTCGACTAGATTCCCCCAATCAGCGCAACTGCCGCTCCAATCACGCCAGACGCAATGACAAACGCAATGGCCCTGGATCTCGGCTGAATGTAGAAAGACGGCCGCAGGCAAAGCCAGAACAGATAACCAAGGATTGAAAGGTTCATACCGGCAACAAGGACGATCGTCCGCGTGGACAACATACTGGACCGGAAGAGCAGATAAGTCGCGGCATCGGCGAATCCTGCGATAAAGAAGGCAAAGAAAACCGAGAACGGTCTCCAGTGTGATTCGATGAAACTGATTACCAGTCCAATCATTCTTTATCTGTCGTGGACGACACGTCCTTGCTCCGGACAAAATCCAGGCCCTTCTCGTCACCTGTTACCGGGAAGGCGCCGGCATCATCGGCATACTTGCCCACAAATTCCCTCAACTCGGCAGTCGAGGCTGTAATGAAAAGAAGGCCTTCATCCGGCTTCTCATACCTGACGTCTGTTTTCTTCTGCTTGATCATTGTGTCCAGCCACTGGGATGACATCGATGTCAGGACCAGTTTGTCGCCGGCAAGCGTCACCTTCCAGAAACTGCGCAGTTGAACAAAGTGCATGCCGTAGAACGATTTCTGGTGGATTGTGTTCGGTCTCTGCGGCTTGAGTTCGAGGAAGCGGTTGGTGCCAACCGTGCCGAGCGTAGCATAATACTCAGCCTGGGGCTGGTCCTTCATGGTTGTCTGGAGGGTGTACCTTCCCGTTTGCTTGTCCAGCGGCTTGATTGTCCATGTTGTTGTTTCGCCGCTCTTCCAGGCTCCTTCCAGCGCAGGGTCATAAACCACGTCCTTGGCCGTAAACAGTGAATGCAAAGTCATTGTACACCCGCATGCGAAAATACCAACTGTCAGACACATGAATCCAACTGTCTTCTTCATGGCTTACGCCTCCTTTTGTTAATTGTGGCGACCATCGTCAACTTTCCTACACTCTAGTCCCGCCACATTTAGCGGTAAAGAGAAAACCATAGGATACAGGCGCATGGCGCTTTTCCCGGATCCTTTGCAACCTTTTCCTGTAACCCTGCATGCTCGATATGTTTCCAGTTGCATAACAGTCATAATAGTGGCACGTTATTCACAATCCGGAACAAAATTATAATTATAATTGCCCGTTATCAGATGAAACAGAAAGGGTGACAATGAAACTCGAATATTCAGCCGTAAAAAAAGAAGTACGCAAACTGAAATTCCGCACCAAGGCATTCATTAATGGAAAATATGTCAATTCTGTTTCCGGCAAGACCTATGTCTCGCTGAATCCTGCCACCGGCCGGCCGCTGGCAAATATTGCGTCGTGCAACAGTAAAGATGTTGAACTGGCCGTCAAGGCCGCACGGCGTTCCTTCGAGAAGGGCATCTGGTCCAAGCGTTCTCCGGCAGAACGTAAGCACGTCCTTCTGCGCCTTGGCGATCTGATTGATAAAAACCTGGCTGAGCTGGCGCTGCTTGACTGCCTTGATGCCGGCAAGCCCATTACCGACTGCATGACCATCGACACGCCGGATACGGCCCATTGTTTCCGATGGCACGCCGAGGCAATAGACAAAGAATATGAAAAGGTAGCACCTACCGGTCCGGGAAACGTTGCTATGATTGTCCGTGAGCCGCTGGGTGTTATCGGCGCCATTCTGCCATGGAATTTCCCTATCCAGATGGGCGCCTGGAAACTTGGACCCATCCTCGCCACCGGTAACAGCGTGGTGGTCAAACCTGCACGCCAGACGTCTCTGAGCGTACTCCGGCTTGCAGAACTGGCCACTGAAGCTGGCATTCCTGATGGTGTGCTGAATGTCGTTCCAGGCAGCGGCAGTGTAATCGGCGAAGCATTGTGCAAACATATGGACGTGGATGCGGTAGCATTCACAGGCTCAACCGAAGTGGGACGGCAGCTCCTCAACTACTCTGCTGATTCCAATATCAAACGTATCGTGCTTGAACTAGGCGGTAAAAATCCACAGCTGGTCCTGGAAGATGCGGGCGATCTGGACTACATTGCCAAACAGGCGCTTAATTGCGTTTTCTGGAACATGGGCGAGAACTGCAGTTCAGGTTCACGCCTCATCGTCCATCGCAAACTCAAAGACAAACTGCTGGCAAAGATGATCAAGGCGAGCAAAGAATGGATTGTAGGCGACCCTCTTAATCCGGCCACAAAGGTCGGTCCGATGATCGAAGAGAAACACATGAACACAGTGTTGGACTACATCGAGAGCGGCAAGAGTGAAGGGGCCAAACTTGTGCTTGGCGGCAAGCGCACCCTGCTGAAATCAGGTGGATTCTTTATTGAACCTACCATTTTTGATCAGGCCAAGCCATCCATGCGGATTGTCCGGGAGGAAATCTTTGGCCCGGTGCTGTCGGTACTCACCTTCGACAAGGAAGAAGAAGGCATCGCGCTGGCAAATGATACCAACTACGGATTGACTGCATCGGTCTATACCCGCGACATCAGCCGTGCCCATAGAGTGGCACGCGCTTTGCGCGCCGGTACAGTCTCTGTAAATTGCTTCTCTGAAGGTGACGCAACCACACCTTTCGGCGGTTTCAAACAGTCAGGATTTGTCGGTCGAGACAAGTCCATCTTCGCTCATTATCAATACACCGAGCTAAAAACGATCTGGATACAATTGGATTAATTGAGAGTAGATTCAAAGAGACACTGCTCAGTCGTTCAGTAGCCGGAATAACAGGTTCGCCGCTGATATACGCCCTGCCCGGCAGTGTAAGGGCGATCACCGAATATCTCGACGAAATCCTTGACCATGCCCTTGCGATGATCGCCGGGATCGATTTGCATTAGCTCCTCGCGTACATTTGGAATCACATGCCATCTAACGTCCAGTGTTAACACCTGAATCCTTCGCGTTCCTCTCGACAGAAATCCCGTACTTTCTTCCAAGCATCTTCTCGATTTCCATGCATTCCTTGTCTGTCAGAACACGGTTATAGACGAGAACCTCCGCGATATCACCGTTGAAGTAGCGCTCACCCGCCCCAAGAGACTTACAACCCACGGTAAAATGTCGCGGAGTGACGACCGTCCATTGCGGATTCGTGCCTGCCTTCACGCTGCCGCCATTCAAGGAACACCGCCCATGCTGCTGATCATGCATTTCCGTATAAATCTGGAAAACACCGGGCTTTAATTTCTGTGTCCCATAAGGGCCGGAGGCGAACTCGTTAATGCTGCTTCCGGCCTGCTGGAGCACAAAATTCACATCATTCTCGTGCTCGTAGTCGAGTATATCGGCATATGTTCGCTGGGTAGCCCCCGGGTTGACAACAACAATGGCCGTAAAGGCAGCCGGCGTAGTTTCGTTATTGGCGCGGTCAAGCAGGTCTATGGCATCCTTTTCTTCCAAAAGATCATCATTCCCGTCAAACCTGATCGCCGGCCGGCCGTTCGCCCCATCGACAACGGAAGGCTGGCAGCCCTCTTTTGACTGGAGCACATCAAAATGACTGGAGCTGCGGTCCTTCCACGCGGAAACTCTGCCGTTCCCGGCCCTTGTAACACCCTGATCTGCTGAAAGCCAGACCCTCAGTCCATTGCGCGGCACTGACATTGTATCGCCGGAAGACACGCCTATCGACACCACGTGTTTAAGCGGGATTGCCTGTTTCCCGAACAAGGTCTCAACGGTAAGCTCCTCTTCACTGATTGTTCCCTCAAGCTTGTCACCGTTGACGAACAGAACCCTGGCCGTCCCCGGCTGCAATTCAATCGCCTCAACCAGTTTCAGTGCCAGCTTCATCTCTGCAAAAGCACTCTTGAAGGACAGGGATTCAAATGACGGCGCTCCTATCACCATTGTCCCATCGGAAAGTTCCAGCTGAAGCTTCAGCGGCCCGGGCTTCAAGCCTGGCTTTTCATCACCTGCCAGCCTGTTTGTAAGTGCTGCAGGAATCTGATCAACCCCAGGGTCAGGCAGAACAACTTCCGCGTAACCTTCCGCAACCAAGCAGTTCAAAACGACAACGGCAAAAGCCAGACGAATAAACATTATCAAACGCATCATTCCCCCTGTGTTTAAAACAACCTTACCAATCCCGCCTCGCAACACAAGTTTTCAAGATGCAAACATGGACGAGAAGTATTGTGGCCGAAAATCAAAACGCAGCCCGTCAATCCACTGCTTTGACCTGCTGCAGGAACAGTGGCAAAGTTGTATTTTTCAGAATGCTGCCAAGGTTACGAGACAGGCTAGAGTTTAGTTAGCGCACTGTAATGATCATGCCCGGCAACGGACAGTTCAGATAGAGCGTGTTACCGTTCCACGTCAGTTTCCCGTCGATACCGCTCAACGCTGGCAACGGATCCGGGGCTGGTGGTGTACCGACGACAACCAGCAGCGGATAGTCATAGCCCTTTTTCAAGTTGGTTGGATCCACCTCAACCGTCGGTTTCCCCGTGAAGGTCAGGTTGTTCAAGATCTTCAGCGGCGCCAGGCTAATGCTGGGCTCCAGGTCGAACGCGAACTTCAGTTTCGTCCCTGTGGCCGTACTCACCGTCACGCTCTTGCATGACCACTGTTTGGTGTTGTCTGTTACATGGATGCCTAAGCGGCCATTAGCGTTCAGCACCACGTCACTGTTATCGCAGGAACCTCCGGTCACTCCGGTAATCGTGCTGTTGGTGACCGTAGTAACCCCGCTGTACGTGTTCGAACCCCAGAGCTCCAGGGTTCCTGCACCAAACCTGGTGAGCGAGCCCGTGCCAATGGCGATTGGATCAGCCACCCTGATGTCTCCAGCTCCGCCAAATGACAGGTTGGCGGTATTCGTGATCGCGTCGCCGGAGGCCACGTCCAGTATAAGGAGGCTTCCGCTGTCGGAGCTGATCCGGGCGTTCGCCGCCAGGTTGATCACACCGCCGTACGTGTTGGAGCCAGATATGCTCCTCAGTGCACCGCTGGAGGAAATACCGTTGCCGCTCAGGGTGAGAGCCTCACCACCAATCGTAATGTTGTTAGTCAATTCCAAAGCCGCGCCGCTGTTGTCACCCGAAAGGATCAACGTTCCTGCATTCACGATCGTAGGGCAGCCATAGGTGTTGTTACCGGAGAGCGTGAGTGTGCCTGCGCCCTCCTTGTACAGGCTGCCGCCGGGGGTGGTCTGGGTGATCGGGGTTGCGACCGTCGCGGTGCCTGTCGGCCGACGGACCTCAAGGAAGCCGCCAGCGCTCACAAGATCAAGCGCCGTGCCGCCGGAAACAGTGACGGTGCCTTCCTCAAAGGTCAGGCCGCCGATTACAGGCGTGCCATTTACGGTCACAGTATAATTTCCTGTGGCATTCGTACCGGCGGCGAAGACCGCCTGGCCTCCCGCCGGCCACATGGTGGCGGCACTGGCACCAGTCGAATCGCTGCTCCAGTTCGCCGTGGTGCTCGCGTCCCAGGTACCTGCCGGCGATGCACCACCCGCACCGGGCGTGGCGCCATCGACATCCCAGTATGATTCAGCGGCACTGCCGCCGATCACATCCAGATAGCTCCCCCCTAAGCGGATTTCGTCATAGGTCTGTACACCTCCTGAATCACGCTGAGAGAAACTGACTACGTTCAGAGCCGTTTGATCGAAACCGGCAACCGTCTTCGAAACGCCTGCACCCAGCGGCGCTCCAAGATTCGAGAGGTCCCGCTTGTAAAGGGTGATTGTTTCAACATCTCCGTCGGCAGCACCCCACTGGATCTTTCCGACAATTAGCAAAGGCGTTGAATACGTCACCGATACCCCGCTGCCTTGGCTGGCGTTGCCGCCACCGAGCCACGTGGTGACAGTCGCAGAAGTATCTCTTGTAACAAAACCGACTCCGTTTCCAGAGGACTGCATGTTCAAACCGCCAGCTTGCCCCAAAACGTATGACGTGCCAAAGGCGAAACCAGCCCACTCGTTGGGGCCGCCACCCGCAGTCTTCATAAAGACGGTGCTGAACCAGAGCGTTGAACCGTTCGCGAGCAGATTATTGTCAAGCAGGACGCTCGTCGTGGTGACTCTCGCATCGGTGCCTCCACTGGTCGCGAGATTCCCCTGGCCGCCGCTATTGGGTAGGCTGCCGTAAGACAAGGTGGGAGGATTCGCAACGGTCACTATTGAGGCATCGGCTGTCCAATTTCCAAGCCCGGTTCCACCGGCCTTGCCATTGAGATCTCCAGCGGTCTGCGCGAACGGCTCGTAGATCTTCGGTGCAGCTGCAGCGTGAAGGGACGCGCAACATACCAATGCCATGATAATGCACCGCACATTGTTTGAAATCATTCTCGTGCTCCTTCTGGTCGAGTCATAAGAAATTAATTTGCGAGAGGGCCCAAAACCATAACAACTTCCGCCTTGTTTGACGGTTAAGAGTTTAAGAACTATGACTCGGATTAAAACACGGTCGCGAGCCAGCGTCAAGAACAGGTCCTGATCGAATTTGACAAATTGGAATAGTCTGGCAGTTGAAAAGACATGTTATTACAGAAATACAGGTGATCTCGAGACAAACATCTCCTGCCCTATTCCTCATGACCTGCTGCAGGAACAGTGGCAGACGTTCAGCATCAAGTCCTGACAGAAACAGACACTACGGCTTCCTGTAATTCACCCCCAGAAGATCAAGCCTGCTGCAGAATGCGGCAAGGCGGCTTGAGAAATCCTCAAAATTCCGGTTCTGGCGCAAACTCCAGCCGCTCTCCGCAATTGCACAAAGACGCGGGAAAGACCGCCTGTCCACATGCTGGATAGTCTGGGTATGCTCACCCCACATGTTACCCTGGACACCCAGGACATATTTCTCCTGGCCGGAAGGAAGATCTTTCGGCACGGGTTCATACTCATAGGTGCCCTTCAGCGTAGTATCATTATCAAGGTAATAGTCCGGATAAAGAGTGACGATCACGTCACGTTTCTGTCCGGTCGCACCGCCGACTGCCGAAGAGCCGCGCCAGGCCATGACCGCGGCGGGACTGCCGGCCTTCAGGCCGCCTTCAAGAATTTCATCCCAACCCAACATCCTTCGTCCTCGGGCAGCCAAATGCTGATCAATCTTCCGGATAAACTCGCCCTGCAGCCTGCCTATGTCTTCATTAAATGGCAGTCCGGCTGCCCTGGTCAGGTTTACACGGAAGGATATAACATCTTCCGGCAATTTTTCGCCTGCAAGTTTCTCCATCGCAGGCTTGCAGCTGGCGCAGCCCCTCCACGGACCGGGCGGCACTTCATCGGCACCAACATGAATATAGGCGGAAGGGAAAAGGGAAATAACCTCATCCAGGACATTCGTGGCATATTCAAGCGCTGATTTCCGGGTAACACACAAGGGACAGCTCCATCCTCCAGGGTGTTTACCTCCACACCCCAGATCCGGATACGACGCTATGGCTGCTCCACTGTGCCCCGGCATCTCAATCTCAGGTACAATCGTGACATAACGACTGGAAGCAAACGCCACGAGCTCCCGGATATCAGCCTGGGAGTAAAACCAGCCTTCTCCTTTCTTACCGCCATAGTCCGGCAATCGCGAACCCGTCTCCACCAGCCCGGGATATTTCTTTATTTCCACCCGCCACCCCTGGTCATCTGTAAGGTGAATCTGCATGATGTTAAGTTTTTGGAGGGCCAGAAGGTCAATATAGCGTTTCAATTCCTCCTTGGTCCGAAACTGACGGGCCGGGTCTATCAGGTAACCGCGCCATTTAAACCGCGGCTGATCTTCAATTGAAACACATGGTACCGCCCATTCAACGCCATCAACCTTCTGCCTGTTTTCGACCTGTACAGGCAGAAGCTGCCTCAAAGTCTGAACGCCATAGAAAATACCGGCCGGTTTCGCGGCGGTAATTATTACGCCGGTCTTTGTACAATTCAGCGAGTATCCTTCATCACCGAGCGCCCTCTTCGAAGCATCCAGCTTCAGGACTATACCACTGGTCTTTGAAAACCACGGGGACTTTATTGCCGGTTTAAGTCCCGTGGGCGGCGACAGCAGGTCAGCCAGGTACTTACCGACAGCTTTCATCTCCGCGGTGGCAGGCTTGACATAAATTACTGTTGAAGCATCGACGACATAGTTCCCTTCTCCCATCTCAACCTTCACTGGTTTTGGAATAACCCTTACGGCCTGTTCTGCCGCGGCGGAGATATCCGCTGATGCTGTTACGAACAATAAGATCGCCATGGCTGCAAGTTGTTTCATATCTACGCTCCTTATCATGTTTCCGTGTGTCCGGATATCATTCCGCAAATATCATTTACATAACTGACCCGAACTTATAACAACCAGACCCGACGTCGTACACCGCAGCGCCGTTTTCCATCCGCAGGAATTTCACACCTTTCGCCTTCTCAACTGGTTTACCGGATTCGGTGACTCCCGAAGAATCCTTTGCCGCGACTGGCACATAGACCGTTGCAGTGGTATTGATCGGAATCGTAATATCCATTGTCAATTTGCTGCCGCCTCTTTTCCAATTACTGACGATCTGGCCGTGGATGGAGTCATAGCTGCATTTGACCCATGTCAAATCCCCCACTATCGCCGGCTTGATAATGATCTTCTTGAATCCAGTGGCCGTTTCATCGGGACGTATGCCGCCCAGGCCCTGGTACATCCAGCCGCCGGGACAGGTATAGCAGGAATGAATCTGGGACCAATAACCGTCCCACTGTTCCCACATTGTCGTCGCGCCCTGTGCGAGCATGTAGCCCCACCCCGGGAAATCATTCTGCGTTGCCATGGTAAACGCCAGGTCATTCCGGCCGGACTGCAGGAGATACTGGAACAGGAAGTATGTGCCCAGCATGCCGGTATCAAGGTGTCCTTTGTTCTTCACCAGTGTGATCTCTTCAAGCTTCTTCTGGACCGTCCCGCGCAGGTCCTCCGGAACAATGCCCAGCATCAGCGGCATTAACTGGTTCAACTGTTCATCGCAAACGTAGAGTTTTTCATCGGGTTTATAGTAGGCGGCATGAATGAGCGGCTTCAGTTCTGCAATCTTCGCACGATGACGACGCGCCTCGTTGGTTCGGCCCAAAGCATCCGCTGACTTCGCAAGCATATCATAAAGGTACACGCGATAACAGTTGGCGAACAGTTCTGTTCCCGGAGGACCGCTCATGCCGTGAGCCGGCGCCACCCAATCACAGCCCGGATCGCCGCCAGTTCGATGTACGCCGCCGTCCTTGTAGAAACTTTCAATATACACCGCCGGATAACGCACCACCTGCTCGTAAGAATGTTCCAGGATCCTGCGGTCACCGTAGTAAAGATAGGATTTCCATGGCAATACATTGAGCGTGCCACCCCATGAGAACCAGCAGCTCGGGTCGTCAATATTCTTGGGAACGTATTGAGCCGACTTCCCGGTCTCAATGTCCTGGTCGTCCAGCCAGTCCACGGCCCACTTCGTATAAAATGACGCCGCGTCACGGCTCATCATCTGCATGTCGATCGACACCTGGCTGTCTCCATAACCCATCCGCTCGCGATGCGGACAATCGACCGCGTACCCGCCGAGGGTTAAGCAGCGGACCGTCCACATGTTTAACTGCATGATGCGATTCAGCAGATCATTGGAGCATTCGAAGCTGCCGGCCGGTTCAATGTTGGAATCTATCATAAGCGACTCCGCATCTCCGGCGGCCGGCCTGGCGGGCAGACCCTCGACGATCGCGTAGCGGAAACCTTCGTAGTTGAACTTGTTGCAGAAAACTTCGCCAGGCTTGCCGGCCGAAGTGAAAACCACTTTCTGATTGTAAACCGTATAGGCAATCGGACCGCCCGGGGTGTCGAGCTTCCACGAGCCCGGGGCCAACTCATACTTCTTGACCGGGGTGACTTCCTCCTTCGCGGACGCCAGGCGTTTGTCCGCAAAACGGACCGTCACCTGCTGACCTGCTTCCAGCTTCGGCAGACGCATCCTCATCCAACCGGTCATATTGGTACCGAAATCCAGCTCCCATGCATTAGTCGTCAGCGCTGTGCACGATACCACCGGGAAGGTCTTGATTATACGGTTCGGCGGGCAGGACTGGGCAGATGCCACGGCACTGGGATTGGCAAACTCCTCGACGGCTGACCACTTGCCGGAAACGCAGCCCGGCTCGCTCCAGTCCGGTATGTCACGGCGCATGTCAATCTGCTCAGGACCGTTACCGCACCAGCCCCAGCGGGACTCCGTGTGCGTGCTGGACATCCAGGCCCAAGTGGCATCGGTGCCTACAACCTCGCGCTTTCCTCCAACCGACATTTCAAGCTGAACCCGTGCCAGCGGCGCGATATCACCGCGAAAGACCAGCCCCAAGCCCAGCCACACACCAACGCAGTTTGTCCCTGGCCGCAGGAACTTACTGATGTCATAGGTGTTGTAGAGTGAACGCTTCTTGTAAACCGACACTGCCGGCACCAGTACATCGTCGCTCACTTTCTTTCCATTAACATACAGTTCGTAGTAGCCCTTCACATTCACAAAAGCCGTCGCCCGTTCCGGCACGGCTGAAAGGGTGAACTCCTTGCGCAGCCACGGTGAAGTGTCACCGCCCGCCTTTACCCATTTCGCAACCCAATCTCCGGGCTTCAACAAACCCATCGACCAGAACGCCGGCTTGCTCCAGTCCGACGCCTTACCGTCGTTTACCCACACCCGCACTTTCCAATGACAAGCGACCAACGACTCCAGCGACTTCCCTTTATACTCAACCTGAATACTCTGATCCGACTTTACTTTCCCGCTGTCCCATAAATCACCCTTGTCTTTCTTCAACAACTCTTCCGAACTCGCCACCAGCACCTGATACGCGCTCTGTTTCTGACCTCTGGCCTCTGATTTCTGACCTCTGCCCTCTATCGTCCACGACAGCCGCGGAACGCGGCTGTCGATGCCCATCGGATTCTCCCGGTACTCGCATCTTAGCCGGCCAGGTTCCAAGTCGGATTTTGCAAAACCATTCATCACCGCACTGCTCACCATCACCGCAATCAGTGCAACAATATTTATTTTCCGCATAATATTACCTCTAGGAAAACATCTTGTTTTACTTCTCTTTAACCGCTGGAATCTGGCCCTTGAACTTCAGTTTGAACGCGTAAGCAGGAGATTCAAGTGGCCGCTTCGGAGTTTTAATCGACAGTCCGTCGGCCGCCTGGGTATATGCAAGTTTCTCCGGCGAGCCCAGGAGGGTCACGCTTTCCAGGTCTTTCAGATCGATCCGCGACGAGCCCAGCGCCCTGATTACAAGCTGGTCGTTGGACCAGCCCAGGTTTATTACATACAGAACCGTGTTTTCCTTGTTGCGCGTGAACCTGATCCCGCCTCCTCCATCGTCTGCAACAACCCAGCACCGGGATGAAAAGACAGCCTCGCCAATGATATCCAGGCACTCCCCAATTTTTGTAAGCATGGTGACCGTTTCGGGCTCAAGTTCACCTTCCGGTGTCAGCGGCACATTCAGTAAAAGATTGCCGTTCTTGCTTACAGTATCGATCAGCATGTGGATTGCATTCTCGGCGGACATGTACCTTGCAGTGGCATTGCGAATCCAGTACCAGTCGGCTCCCATGGTCTTGTCCGACTGCCATGCGTAATGCTGAACGGTAGATGGATACCCGAATTCATAATTGTTAATGGCTATATTGGGCGTCCAGTCGAGCTTGATCGTGGCTACGGCTTGTAATTTGCCGTTATTCCACTTCTGGTTCTCATTGTACAAATGCGCGAGGATATTCAACCCTGCATGGTGGAAGGGAATGCCGCCATCGGTGTAATAGAGATCGGGATGATACTTGTCGATCAGGTCTAGCATCCGGTCCTCAAAGTTCTTCTCAAATTCCGGCGGCCCAACATCACTCATCTGCTCGTACCAGAAATCGGGATAGATGTCGCTGTGCTTCCATTTCACCCCGTAGAGATCCTTGTATTCCGGATCCTGGCCGTCGTAGGGAACCCCCGCCATAGGCCCGGAACGATCGCTGCCATGCGACGCCTGGAACCAGCGGTAGGTTCTCGCGTTATGAGAGGCTACACCAAGGTGCAAGCCGTGTTTGTCGACGGCCTTCTTCCACATCCCGACAATATCCTTGCCGGACATGACAACGGAGTTGAAGCGGGGCTGGTATTTCGAGTCCCACATGTCAAAATTGTCGTGATGCACCGCAACCGGCACCACGTACCGGGCGCCGGTCTTCTTGTAGAGCTCAACCAGCCGGTCCGCCTGGGCCTGGTCGAATTTCGGCGCCTTGAACAGCTTGCAGATGTCCTTGTATCCAAACTTGGACTGATGCCCATAAGTAGCAACGTGATATCTGAAGGCTTCTGCACTCGGCTCATACATACGCCGGGCGTACCAGGTTGCGTCAACACCCGGAACGCTCTGGGGACCCCAGTGCATGTAGATTCCAAGTTTTGCATCCTTAAACCATTCCGGGGTCTCATACTGTTTAAGCGACTCCAGCGTGGGTTCAAAACGAATACTGGCAGGTTCTCTTTCCGCCGAGGGCGCTATCAGCACGGAATAGAATGTCAGGGTGGCAATCCCGTTCTTTCCATAAAGCAGGTTTTTGGAGTCCCACTTATTATCGAAAAGGTACGAGACCGTTCTCGCGGCGGAGGATGACGCCAGTTTGAGCTTTATAATCTTTCCTGAAGCAGATCCCTTGACTGCGCACCTTTCTCCATCCAAGTAAAACTCACTGACCAGCGATTTAGACCAAGCCATTGGCTGGTCAAATTCCAACGCAATCTCATCCCTCTTGTCGCTTGTATAATAAGCTTTCTGCAGATCAGGAGGCGTAACAGCTTTACGGGAGACTTTCCCGTAGTTGTACTGCTCCACCAGCGGTATTACCAGGCGCGCCATTTCAGCGTAGCCGGCGGCAGGAAAATGGCATGGCCCCTCCGGCTTTATGCCGAGAGTGGACACAACGCTCATGTTGGAATAGAGGCGCGGCAGGAGCCTCTGCACATCCCTCAATTTGTCGCTTGCCCCTCCATTATGGCCCATGGAACAGGAGTCCGGCCAGATCTGGAAATGGTAATAGTGCTGAATGTTTGGATAATCCTGTTTCCATGCCGCCGACAGGTCAACAAAGTACTGCTCGTAAGTTTCCCAGCCGTAGCCGCCATCCGGGCCGTGGGCTGCCTGGTCGGCTTCACCCTGGTGCCACAAGACTCCGCGGATGCCATGCGTCAATCCGGCTCCCGCCACGCGTGTCAACAGGTTGCCGTAAATCGAGTACAAATGGTTGGTGGTGTTATAGTGATTGTCGGGATCGGGCATATGCTGGTCAATCCGAGTTCCGCCTACAGCGCCGTTCATGATGCAAATTGGAATCTTCTGTGTTTCCACCAGGTGTTTGGCAAGGTCCATGGCCCAATAGCCAATCTCCAGACGGCCACGGCGGCGCACCGCATTGCCCCAACCTTTGCCTGCATCTCCTCCGCTGAAGCTCCTGATCCAGTCGCTGGAATATGCAACATCATCCTTTCCGTAATCAGTTGCTACCGCGTTTGATTGACCGTCTATCAGGTAGGCATCACCGCACACCAGGTTGGTGACCGTATTGATCAACGTTTCGCTGTTCCCGTTGATGGTTCCGAATTCCACCTTGTACTTGATCAATCCCGGCTTGATCCTGACCGTAAATGCATATCCGTTGTCTGAGGCCGGTTTCTGCTTTTCGGTCTTTATGAGCTTTTCACCGGCGTAGACTTTAAGAAAGACCGACTCCGCCGCGCTGGACAATGTCCCGTTGTAATACAGCGTGCCTTCGTTCTTGTCGTCACGGGCATAGAACTGGTTGTCGACGGGTTTCTCATCCCTGCCCGGCGCCCTCTGTACCCACGGATCACTCCTGGGCTCGGTAACCTGTATCGATGCCGATGAGGCATAATCTGCTCCGCCGTTATTAAGAACCAGACGGACAGTGAGCTTCCCGCTGCACTGCGACCGTTTGAGCAGCAGCCTGCCTGGTTTGATTTCCCTGACCACGGCACCGCCTGAAACGCTCCACTTGTATTTCAATTCACCGGCACCTTTTGCCTGCATCGCCTCGAGATTGCAGATTTCGGGCACAACTTCGATGGCATCACGGCCATTCCAGGCCGCCGGCGCCCGCAACGTAAACACCGGTTCAGGAATCTCTTCATGAATCTTGACCGGAATATTGCTGGTTTTGACCTCATTGGCATAGATTGCCTTGAACTGAAGGAGAAAATCCGTCTCCCCGGTTACGCGTCCAGCTTCAAAGGTGTACGAATACCGGTCCACGGCAGCAATAGTTTCTGTGTTACCCTTCCTGATTATCCAATAAACCTTCTGTGCACCGCCAGCCTTGGCTGTCAATGTGGCATTCTTTCCTTCCGCCAGGTCAATCTTGCTTTCAGAGACAGAAAAATCATTGCCAGGCTGCACCATGTGTCCGACAAGAGTCTGCATGGGTTTCTGGTTTTCGTACTGGAGCTTCACCCAGTCTGCGGAGCGCGTGACCCTGGATATGCGAACCTCGTCTATGTCGCCGGCAAACTGGTAATTGTTATACCAGCCGCCAATATACATCCTCGATGGACTCTTGATTGCCAGCGATGCGCCCCTTGCAGGATTCTTCCGTGCGAGCTGGACCTCAGTGGCAGTCGTAACACCGTCAAGAACTCCATTCACATAGACTTTTGACTCCCCGTTCTTAAAGGCATGAACCACATGGACCCATTGTGATGTGGCCAGCCTGCTCGAACCCGTAACGTCCGCGCTGGAGAAATAGCATTCAATTTTCGCATGCGGCGGGCTGACGAACTGCAGCATCACCTTGCCCTGCCATTCCTCATTACCCCAGGCCAGGACGGTCGCGTTCGGCCGTTCAGCCCTGAACCAGGCCTCGGTAGTGCGTGGACTTGAACCTGTTGGATAGCCTGTATTCTTCTCTCCACAGTTGATCCCCTTTCCGACATCAAATCGCCGGCTTTTGCCAATCATGCCTGAAGAAGCTGTTGTTCCGGTATCCTTAGAATCGAGCGTACCGACTTCATCCTTCGCCGGATCATTCATGTGCCAGACACTTAGGTATCCATTTGACTCATTGAAAACCGCCTTCCCGCTCGACTCGCTACCTGCATCGGCCTTGCCCCAGAACATCTTGATTTCCTGCTGCGTGTTGCCCTTGATATTCGGTATTCGGACCCAGATGCTGGCCGTTCCGGCAGCAGGGTCCCATTCATCGATCTGATATACCAGGGGTATGCCTGCAGCTGCTGTAAAGCGTATATCTTCACCATTGACCTTCGCCTGGCTGAAATCAAACCATTCTTTATTAAGCCTTACCAGAACAGGAAAGTTGTCTTCCGACGCCGTCGCCGGCAGGTTTGCCCCTTCAGGTGTGGTTAGAATGCAGAGAGAACCGGAATGCTGCCAGCCCTGGTACTGGGCTTGCGCGACTTGGAAGAACGCCAGGGATATTATCACACACACCAATACTCTTTTAATCATGCAGCGCTACCTTTCATTTAACTTCCTTTTTATACAACCACGAAGCCGACCAGGCAATAAAAGCAGAACTGTCGAAAGGTCTCTCTATCCGGTCGATGACTTCAGATCTCGAAACACACCGGGCATGCTGCCTTACCAATCAGCCCCGGCAGCTCAAGAAACCATCCGAACATCTAAAGTCCGAGCAGGCCAGAGAAGCGAAAAGACAAACGGTGCAGGAGACGGATAGAGCCGGGAGAAACATCATGATTTCGAGAGAAATTGTCATGAGAGATTGAACTATAACAGCCGACAGGTGATTATCAAGAAATGTCTCGCCATAATAGCAGGCAAGATGCTGCTGCGGAGACATGCACTCCCGTACCGCTTTCTTTCCAGCAATTCCTTTATGGACAGCCCGTGGCAGAATTGCTATTTCACTCCCCATGGAAAATGCAACTCTTGCACAAGAGCAGGAAAAGCCAGGCAGGGTCCTCCCGGCCATGCTCTTAACAGCTCTGATCGGTCTTGTGGTTGTTTTTGCTTCGCCATATCGCGCTTCAAATCTGCCCATAGTCCCGGACTCGGTTGAGTATGCCATTGGCGGATTAAACATTACTGAAACGGGACAATATCTCATACACATCAACGGCCATGACCTGCCGTCCAGGTACCCGCCATGGTTCTCGCTTATTGCGATTGCCCCAAGTTACCTGGTATTCGGACCCCAGCCTGGCAACGCCATAATTCCCATAACATTGTTCAGCATTATGGGCGTAATTGCAGCATTCCTTATCGGGCAGCGCATCTCCGGCAGCTGGGGTGGCTTTGCTTCCGCAGCGATTCTGCTGTTGCTGCCGGCATATCGCGGTTACAGCCGGCACGTAATGACTGATATTCCCTGCTCGGCGCTGGCCCTGCTCCTCGGCCTGTTGTATCTTGACATGCGCAGGTCCTGCAGACCGCCCGCCTTGCGCCTCTTTGCCGTCGCAGGAATTGCCGCAGGTATTGCGGCCGCTTTTCGTCCGGCATGCGCTGCTTTCGTCCTGCCGTTTCTTCTCCTCGCCATCCGGCCTTTAAAACCTGCCGGCCCGTTGATGCTCCGGATCCTCCTGATGGTGATTCCTCAATTGCTGGTTGCTGCGGCAACCATGTTCTACAACCTAACGGTATTCGGATCCGTTTCGGAGAATGGCTACAAGTTCTGGTGTCCCGCCACATTTCATGATTTCACCAGGGTTATCTCTGCCTCATTCCTGGGAATCAACATCATGGAACTGTTGCTCAGCGGCCTTCCTGCGCTTATGCTGGCCGCCGCTTGTCTCTGGGTAAGCCACATCCGCGGCAAGAAAGAATTTGCCGGTGAAAAACGGGAAATTGTAAAATCAATTTCTAATTACATTGTTATCGGAACCGGCCCGATCGTAATACTTCACCTTTTCTACTTCTGGCCAGACCTGCGATTCTTCCTCCCCACCCTTGCGGTACTGGCGGCCTTGACGGGAGGGCTGATCGGAAGGTTCCTTGAGAATGTGTCCGGCAGATTCCTGTTCGTGATTCAAGCTGTCTCACTGGTTGCAGTGCTGGTTTTCCGCCTGGTTCAAAGTCCTGCAGTTTTAATGAGGAGATCAACTGCCGATTTAATCATAAGCTCAACACGGTCAAATGCGCTCATTATCTCCTCAATAGACCCGGTGTACCTGGAATACTTCACATGCGGGAACTCACAGCGGCGCGTCCTGCCAATGTCGAGGAACGTGGAGTATACATCAACGTCCGTTGTCCTGAAAACATCAGGCAGAATACCGGTCAACCAGGGATCGAATCCTGCCGGTGACAAGCCGCGGGCCGGACTCTATCCATACGTCGCGGAGGAACGGATGGACCTTGTGGAGGATGAAATCCGGAAAGGCATCCCGGTCTTCATGGACACCAGCCAGATATCCGAGCATGACCTGGAAGCTGTCGGGAAAATATCGGACTTCTTCACCCTGATCCAGAGGTCTCAATACCTTTACGAACTGAAACTTAAGCAGTGAAAGGAACATATGCGCACAATAATATCGTTAATACTCAGCACGCTCCTGATGCCTTTCCACATCTGCTCCATTGAGGCCAAGCCGGCAACAGAACCCGTGAGTTTACCCAACACCAGCCCTGCGACAGCGTTTACAGTGACGCCCCTGTCAGCCGAGCTGGCCCAGCAGTATAAGCTGGACACAAAATTCTATAAGAAATGCACAATCGCACAGAACATTATCATAGCGAGTTCGAAACGGGTTTCCGATTATGCGCATCTTGAATCCGCTTACCTGATTGACCTGGTCATGAATGACCTGAAGCCCGACGTGGCTCAGAGGGTTCGCGACAGGAAACCGGTGTGTCTTATTGTCGGCCACGATGAATTGACATCCGACCTGCCGCAGTATCCTTCTGACAAGAAAGGGAAAGAACTCGATTTTTACAACTGGCGCAACCGGGGTTCCCTCTCGTCGATAAATGACCATCCAACCATTCTTTGCTCCGAAGAAGACATTCTTGAGTATGAAGGCGGCATGCGGCTGGAAAGTGTCCTTATCCACGAGTTCGCCCATCTCATCGACGGGGCGGGCTTCGACGAGGCGCTGCACACGCGGCTGAAGGATATCTTTAAACAGGCCAAAGAAAAAGGACTCTGGAATGACGGTTACGCGGCCCAGCGCTTTGAGCGCGTGAAGAGCGATAAACCTGTAAGCCTGTTCGATGCGCTGGTAAAAGCATTCCCGGCCCACTCACCTGAACTTCTCAAGAAATGTCTCGATGGCGGTGACATCCTGGTCAATGGCAAACCCTCCAGCTCCAAGGTCGAGGTAACAAAGAAAGACAAGGTGCTGATTGTTTTCGGCGGTCCGAAACAAACCTACTTCGCTCTGAATACCGCCGAATACTGGGCTGAATGCGTGCAGTGCTGGTACGATTGCTGCCGGGTGAACGATCATGACCACAACCAGGTCCATACTCGCGAACAGCTCCAGGCCTACGATCCTGAAATGGCAAAGCTCTGCAAAGACTTGTTGGGTGATCCGAAAGGGCGTTTCATTTCCCCCCGTGTCCGGGCCGGCACCGGACATCTGAAGGGATATAATCCTGACAAGGCGCCGACGGTAAAGAAACCTGATTTCATCGAGGAGGCGGGCTGGGATTATTACGACAAGTACTGGAAAGATTTCTGGAAGCGGCTTTACGACAAATACGGGCTAAAAGAAAATCCGCAGTAATCGGAGCTTAGCTTCACTTCGGCGGCTCATAGCCCAGCCTTTTGGATATCCTGTCGGCATGTTCCCGGACGATGACTCCGATCCCGGGGTAGGATGCTTCATCTATCCTGTCTTCCGGCCCAGTTGTCCACAAAGCTGCTACCGGATAACCATGCTGGTTAAAGACCGGAGCGCCGACACAGACAATGCCATGCAGCTCTTCCCCCCTGTCCAGGGCGTAGCCTGACTCCCTCACGCTGGTCAACTCGTCCCGCAAACCCTTGCGGGTAGTTATTGTCCGTTCATTATAACGGACCAGGTTCAAACGGCTGATCAGCGATTCCCTCTCGCTTTCAGGCAGATATGCCAGTATCGCTTTGCCGGGCGCGGCCACATGAAGCTTGAACCTCATTCCCGGATCAATAGTGAATTTGAATGGATGCGATCCAAGCACCTGCTCCATCACAACACCTTCATTCTCCACAATGGTTCCGATGAAGACCGACTCCTTTACCACGTCCCGGCATTCACGCATGATGTCCAGCGCCAGGGGAAGAATCGGCCTGTCCGAAAGAACCCTGTGGCCTATAGCCAGGAACTTCCTGCTTACCTTGAAGCGTTTTGCCTGTTCATCGCGCTCAAGATAACCCTTCTCGAGCAAAGTCATTGCTATCCTGAAGATACTGTTCTTGGGATATTTCAAGCCGGCAGTCAGCTCGGCAAGCCCGAGCCCATCCGGATAATCCAACAGGTACTCTATTATAACGAGCGCCCGTTCCAGGTTCGGAACCATGTATTTCGACCCCGTTTTGGGCTTACTTCCCGCATTCTTCATCTCTCATCTCCCGTTATGGTCTATATATCAAACGCGATCTCATAGTCATGCTACTATTAGAACGATTCAAGCAGAATTTTCGCTCACTATTTTGCGATATTACTGTGTAATATGCTTGATCGTTCTGATGTCATCTTATACATAGAACCCTGATTGATATATAGAACACCATCAATCAGGTCAGCAGTCCACGTTCTGGAAACAAAACAAGACGGGAAGGCGGGAACAGCATGCCGGAATCAAACAACATCACAAGACGTACAGCATTACAAACAATAGCAGCAGGCGCGGGAGCCATGGCAGTAAGCTCCTGTATCAGCACAGGGAGTACACCAATGCAGAAACTGGTAAAGGGCGACTTCTACGACAACGGCAAGTTCAACAAGAAAAGGGCATTCGAAGCCTATTATGACATGATGAGGCACTTCAACTATCCCATTTATCCGTTGCTGAAGACCGACCAGTTCTGGACCAGCGATTTTGCCCAGAATGATTTCCTGAATGTCGGCATGGCCGGAATATTCTGGATCAACAACACCGAGGCCGGCTACTTCGGCCACGAAATCTATCTCCTGCCCGGCCAGATGATCGTCGAACACGGCCACAACAAGGTTACCGAGGGCGCCGCAAAGATGGAATCGTGGCAGGTCCGGCACGGAATGATCTACACGTTCGGCGAGGGCGAACCCACACCGAACCTGCCGGTAAAACTGCCGGAAAGCCAGCTTAAGGCCAACGGCATTACCGCCAAGAACTGCAAGGTCCTGAAGCTGGGCGAAATCGGAACGCTTAACCGCACAACAGCCAAGCACTTCATGATGGGCGGCCCGGAAGGCGCGATTGTCACCGAGTACGGCACGCCGCATTACGGACCAGCACTGGAATTCACAAACAAAACAGTTATATTCTAAATCAGGAGCACAAGGAGACGGACAATGAGAGAACTGCATCACTTCGGTATTCCAACAAGCGTAAAGCAGAACAAAGAAAACTACATGGAAGGTGCGAAACTCTATGTAACGGACGCGGCCAACAGCCCGAACAAGATCGAATTCCTGCGCTTTGAGAAGGACAGCCCGCTTCCAAAACTTCTCCAGACAACAGCCCACATAGCTTACAAGGTAAAAGACCTGAAGAAAGCAATGGCTGGAAAAGAAGTATTGATGCAGCCGTTTTCCCCTGCCCCGGGCCTGCAGGTTGCATTTGTCGTCGAAGAAGGCATACCGATAGAATTCATGCAGGAAGGCTGAAACCGGAAACATCTAAAGGAGACATTACAATGACAATGAAGAAATTCATCAACAAGCCCGACAACCTGACAGCCGAACTTCTCGAGGGATACTGCGGAGCATATCCGGAGAAGGTGAAACTCGTATCAGGCAAGATCGTGATGCGCGCCAAGCCGAAAGATTCAAAGAAAGTCGCCATCCTCACGCTTGGCGGCGCAGGACATGAACCCGCCCTCAGCGGATTTGTGGGCGAAGGCATGCTCGACGCATCGGTTGTCGGCGACATCTTTGCCGCACCCGGTGCCCCGAAAGTCATCGAGGCAATGCGTCTCCTCAAGCGCGACGCAGGCATCCTGTTCGTGGTACTGAACCACGCCGGTGATGTCATGAGCGGAAACATGGCCATGGAAATGGCACAAAAAGAAGGCATCAAGGTCAAGATGATCCTCACCCACGAGGACATTGCACCCGGCGCAGACGCCCCGATCGAGAACAAACGCGGACTTGCTGGCTGCATCCCTCTCTACAAGGTTGCAGGCGCGGCCGCCGAAGCCGGCAAGAGCCTGGACGAAGTCTACAAGGTGGCCGAGAAGTTCAACAACGCCATGGCAACACTCGCCGTCGCATTGAAACCGGCAACACATCCCCAGTCCGGCCAGGAAATCTTCTCGCTGGCTGACGACGAGATGGAAATCGGCATGGGCCAGCACGGTGAGGCGGGCACGGGAAAGTCAAAGATGCTGTCGGCTGATGAAACCGCCGTCAAAATGCTCAACCAGCTTCTGCCCGCAATAAAGGCAAAGAAAGGTGACAAAATCCACCTGATGATAAACGGCGCTGGCGCCACGACCCAGATGGAAATGTTCATCGTGTTCCGCGCGGCAAAGAAACACGTTGAACAGCAGGGCATCAATGTTGTGCATTCACTCGTCGGAGAATACCTGACGGTCCAGGAAATGGGCGGATTCCAGATGTTTGTCGCAAAGGTTGACGACGAACTCCTGAAACTCCTGAATGCTCCGGCAGATGCGGCTTACTGGACTGTACGATAACGGCAAGGGATAAGCGAATGGCAGACAACATCGGTTACGACGGCGTCGTCAGCATGCTGAAGACTGCCGCCGATAAAATCAAGGCCAACCGTGATTACCTCTCCAAGCTGGATTCAGCAACGGGTGATGGTGATCACGGCACGGCTGTCTTCAAGGTGGCGGAAGCAATTCTTGGCACAATCACCGCGGACAGCAGCCGGAACCTCAAGCAACTGCTTAATGACATCGGATGGGCGGCAATGTCGACGGATGCAGGCTCGACAAGCCCCCTGTATGGGTCCCTTTTCATCGGCATGAGCGAAGCAATCGCGGACAATCCTTCATTGGACTGCAAGTCGTTTGCAGCAATGATGGAAGGCGGTGTGGCTAAACTGCGCAAGAACACCAAGGCCGAAGTCGGGGGAAAAACCATGATTGATACCCTGGTTCCGGCACTGGCCGCCCTGCGTACCGCGGCTGACTCAGGCAGGAACATTGCTAACGCTCTGTCGGATTGCGCTGCTGCCGCTGTTAAGGGCGCGGAATCAACAAAGGACATGAAGGCAACGTTCGGACGGGCAAAGAATATCGGAGATCGTTCAATCGGACACATTGACCCGGGAGCAACATCAATGTCGCTCCTGTTTATCGGAATGAAGGAGGGATATCAAAATGGCTGAAGCTACAGGTAATCAGGAATCAAAAGACTACGGAATCGGAATCCCGGTTATTAACGAAGTATACAAGCTGAGAGGATCGAACAACTACGACTGGGGGATGAAAGATCGGCTTTCACGCGTATTCAGCCCGAAGTCCGGCAAGACAGTAATGCTGGCGTTCGATCATGGCTATATCATGGGGCCGACTTCCGGCCTGGAGCGAATTGACATCACCATCGCTCCCCTGCTGGAGTATGCCGACTGCCTGATGTGTACCCGCGGCGTATTGCGCGCCTGCGTCCCGCCGACATACAACAAGGCCATATCGCTGAGATGTTCAGCCGGATCAACAGTCCTCACAGAGCTGAATGACGAATGCGTTGGCGTGGAAATCGAAGACGCCATACGGCTGAACGCCACAATGATGGCCGTCATGGTTGCCATCGGCAGCAAATTCGAGGCCCTCACGGTCAGAAACCTCTGCAAGATGATTGAGACGGGAAACCGCTATGGCATCCCCACCCTCGGCGTTACAGCCGTCGGCAAGGAGCTCACGCGCGATGCCCGTTATCTGGGACTTGCAACCCGGGTCCTGGCAGAGAATGGCGCACAGGTCATCAAGACGTATTTCTGCGAGGAGAAATTTGAACAGGTAACGGCTGCATGCCCGGTCCCGATAGTAATTGCCGGTGGCAAGAAACTGCCGGAGCTGGATGCCCTCAAGATGGCATACATGGCGATCGACCAGGGGGCACTGGGAGTCGACATGGGCCGGAACATTTTCCAGGCCGAAAACCCGGTGGCAATGATTCAGGCGGTGAAGTCAGTGGTTCATAACGGTGAAAAGCCAGAAAAGGCTTTCAGAATGTACAACGAACTCAAGGCCGGCAAAAAAGGAAAATAATACATGCCATTCAGCAAATTCATAATCATACCTATCTTCATCGCGTTCCAGGCGTTCTCGATGATGCTAATAGCGCCGTACTTCAAGTTTTCGACACTGCCAGTGGCCGGGCCGGGCCTGGCCTGTTGGATCGCATTCCAGTCCTGGGCCATGTACTTCATGGCCGGCTGCACGATCAAGGGTGGCCTCAAAACATTAGTCGGCTACATCGGCGGAATTGCAGCCTCGGTTGCCATTTTTGAACTCGGCGGGGTGTTCAGCAAGTTGAATAACCCGACCACGCCATGGGGGCTCTACCTCGCTGTGTTCATCGTGGTTATATTCGTCATCAGCGCCCAGCGAGTGCCGGGCCTTGACTTCGTTCCTTCTTATTTCATAGGCGCAGGGGTCTTTTTCGGCCTCATGGCTTACGAAAAGAAGCCGGCAGACCTCTGCCAGTACACGTGGTACGTCAATGTAGCAGTCCCGGAAATGATCGCATGTATCATCGGCCTCGTTTACGGCTGGGTTACGGTCCTGTTCCAGACTTGGTACGAAGCAAAGGTAAAGGCGGCCTCCGCCGCGTAGAAGTTCCGCAAACCATTAAAGCCGGTCCCCCGGACCGGACGATCGACCCAGGGGCATTCCTTAAAGAGCTGGAAGTATGTCTACAATAAACATTGCTGATTTTCAGAATATAGCCGCCTCTCAATCTCCCCGCGTCGTTGTTATTGCCGGCGGTGATCGAGAGGAAGATGTCGCGCTGTATCTGATCCTCAAGGAAAAGCAATTCGTCAGGCAATGTCTTCTCGCCGGCAGCGAAAAGAGCATGCGGCATGCTGCCGAAAAGCTCGGGATCACTATCCCTCAGAAAGACATCATCGCCACGCAGTCGCAGGAAGAAACCGCCGCGACGGTCAAGGAGATGGCGCGCAGTGGCAAAGTGGAAATCATACAGAAGGGAAACATATCCACTCCAATCCTGAACCGGCAGCTGGTAAAGATTCGGACACGCGATACTATGTCTCTGGTAACGGTATTCCAGGCCGACTGTATCAGCAACGGCCGGACAATGATAATGACCGATTCCGGCGTATCCGCCATCTTGAATTTTAGCCGGATGACCGGACTGATCAATAACTCGGCCGAGATAGCACATTCCGTCCTGAAGCTGAAAAACCCCAGGATAGCGCTTCTTTCCGGCAACGAAAAGGTCATGGCGGCGCTCCCTTCAACCGTGATGGCCGACGAACTCGCAAAAGCGCACTGGGAAGGCGCCGCCGTTTATGGTCCCCTTTCTTTCGACCTTGCGGTTGATCCTGAATCTGTCCGCCTCAAGCTACCCAACATCGCAAAAGGCACTCCTATCTGCGAAGTGGCAGGGAAGGCCGACATACTTGTGAATCCCGGTCTTGATGCCGCGAACATCATGTACAAAATGCTGATGCGGCTGGTTGAGACCAATGCGGCGTCAATGGCCTGCGTGACCGTGGGCATCAAGGCGCCATACATAATTTCTTCCCGATCCGATCCCGAAAAGACAAAAATAGATTCCGTTGCCCTTTCCTGCATTTATTCAAACTACCTGCAGAAGAAAAAGAACATCCAGATCGTGAAACATGCCGACACCGACCTCCACCCGGTGTTTACAATTCTTGCCGTCAATCCTGGTTCAACATCAACCAAGCTTGCCCTCTTTGAGAACACCAACTGCATCCATGACTTTGAAGTGCCGCATAAACATAAACAGGGCCTGAGCGGAGATGCCATGGACAGGGAAGTCGAGCTGTATGTAAGGCAGATCAAGGAATTCCTGAGCGCCAATACCGACAGGAAAATCGATGCCATTGTTGGCCGCGGCGGTTTCCTGAACCGGCAGGGACAAAGGCTGAGCAGCGGGGTTTACAGGATTTGCAGCATCGTTAACAGCAAGTTCCGAACGGAGCAGGACATCATAAGCGGTGTACGCGATTATGCCGAACTTGACCACGCCTCCAATCTTGGCATCCCGATTGCCGCACGCCTGGCACACGAGTATTCTGTCCCGGCATTCTCGGTTGATCCGGTCGTCGCCGACGAATTCCAGCCTGAAGCCAGGTATTCCGGTTACGCCCCCATTGAGCGGCGAAACGTAGGCCATGTCCTAAGCATACGCGCAGCCGCGCGCAAGGCCGCTGAAACCGTGGGCCTGCCGTTCGACAAGTCCAGTTTTGTTGTCGCGCATCTCGGCGGCGGCATTTCTGTCGCCGCGGTAAAGCATGGCAAGATCATCGACAGCACCATCGCGCTTCTCGGCGAAGGGCCCTTCACCCCCCAGCGCGCCGGAACACTTCCACAGAAGGAGCTGATAGACCTGTGTTTCAGCGGCAGGTTCACCAAGGTTGAACTTGAAACCGAACTCTCGAAACACGCCGGGCTGATCTCCTACCTGAAAGAGGATTCGCTTATCAAGATCGAGGAAAGGATTAAACACGGCGACAAACCTGCCGAAGAGGCCGTCAACGCGATGGTCTACCGGATAGCAAAAGAAATAGGATCAATGAATATCGTGCTTGGAAACGCCTGCAATGGAATAGTCCTGGCCGGCGGAATAGCCCGCTCAGAACTTGTTGCCGGCAAAATCAGCAAAATGGTCGGTAACCTTGCCCAGATAATAGTTTTCAAGCAGAACCTGGAAATGGAAGCACTGGCAACCGGAGCACTCAACGTGCTTCTCGGCCTCGAAGAACCCATCAGGTATAAGCTTCCCCTTAAACTCCGGCGGTAACGACTGCAGTTATTGCCCTTCCAGCGTCAGTTCAACATTTCCGCCGCGTTCAGCTGCAGAGTCCGTCCAGCCGCCGCGCACTTTGTTTCCAGACTTGTTCCCCTCCGCCTGCAGGTCAAAAGTGTAAATACAGCCGAGAACAGAATTACCGGCCCTGATATGTTTTGTCTCCTTGAAAACCAGCTTGTCGGCTGTAAGGGTACCCTCGATGACATTAAGAGCAGACAGGCTCGTCCACTCTATCTCTCCCTTGAAAGCACCGGTCTTCTCGTCATATTCCTTGACCTCCATGACGCAGGGCCAGTTGCTCAAATTCTGCGGTTCATCGGCATAGCCTTTCAGCTTTGCCTTGCGTACAAATAGAGTCTTAAGCGCGCCGCCCCTGGCAAGGCCCAGAAGGCGTTTGACGCGCAGATTGATTTCCGGATCATCAGAATCCGCATTCTTCTTGAGCTCAGCGTAAGCATCAGCCCCCATCTCAGCCAGCTGCTTCTCCGCCTTCTCCCGCTGCTTGAAATCACCAGCCCCGAGTTGACGCACAAGGCCAGCGACTGAAGGATCGCCGGAATCGCGCTTCTCGTCACCCAGCACCATCAGACCAGTCCCGGATACAATCACCAGGACGCCCATAGCAATACTTGTCAGCCACGGATATGCTCTCATCTTGACCATTTCTCCCTGTTGATACTGTACACAATTAGCATAACAGTATACCTCAGTACACTTTTTTCCCTCCAGCCTTTGCTGCAGCAACTGACATCCCAACATACTGGAATAACAAGCTTCAACTTCACGGCTTTTAAAGGTAGGATTTCTTGAAAGGAAATTCGACTACCCGGAACAATAAAGGAGGAGAAATGTCGTGAGAAGAACAGTATTTCGTCCAATCATTGTAACAGTAAGCATGCTGGTTGCGCTGGTTATGGGAGGCTGTCTCTCTTCAAGCGTTAATTCAGGGAACAAGGAACCAAAGAAAGCGCAACTCCTGGTCGAACTGCCCGCCAATTGCAACACGCCGGACGGCATGTGCCTGCTTCCGGACAAGAGCTTCCTGCTTTCAATGCCTAATTTCAACGATGAATCGGCGGCGCCGATGATCATGCGCATCACAAAACAGAATAAGGCGGAAGTCTTCTATACTTTCCCAAATCCTTATCCTGGCCTTGAAAGCGGCCTCGACAGGATACGGCCGATGGGCATGTGCCGCGCGCCAAATGGCGACATATACCTCGCCGACATGCAGTACATGAAGAATCCAAACCAGAAATCCCGCCTGTGGAAACTTGTCATTAAGGACGGAAAAGTGGACAAGATGGTACTCGTGGCCAACGGCTTCGACGTTGCCAACGGAGTCACCGTCCATGGCGGGTACGTCTATGTGACGGAATCTGTTATGGAAGAAGGATCCCACCCGCTGACCAGCGCCGTGATGCGCTTCAAGCTGGACGAGGAGAACGTAACGTTGAAGACTCCGCTAAAGGACGATTCCCATATCATAGCAACATTCAAGAGTAACAAAGATGACTGGCGGTTCGGCGCCGATGGCATTGCCTTCGACAGCAAGGGCAACCTCTTTGTAGGTCTCTTTGGCGAGGGACAGATATTCAAAATCGAGTTTGATAAACAGCGAAAAGTCATGTCCAACAAGCTGTTTTGCGAAGTACCCGGCAAACTGATCAACTGCGACGGAATGTCCTGCGACCTTCGGACCGACAAGCTGTACGTTGCCGATTCCGCGGCAAACGCGATCCAGATCATAAAACCCGACGGTACAATGGAAACACTTGCCCAGAACGAGGACACTCTTGACAAGAAAACCGGCGGACTGGATCAGCCCTGCGAAGCAATGGTCCGTGGCAACACCATTGTCGCCTCAAACATGGATTGGCCTTTCCCGAAGATGAGGAACAGCAAACACCAGCAGCCGTCAACACTTTCGGTTATTAACCTGAAATAGGCGCCCGGCAGGGAAAGAGACCGGATTTACAGCGTCAGGACCGCTTGTTGACGCTGTAAACTCCGTAATCCTTGACCGTATCAAACATGGAGAGAACATTCCTGACCGGGGTCTCTTCCAGTATGGTATCGTGACTCGCTCCGGCCACGTAACCTCCCCCAGGCATCATGACATCAAGGACCTTGCGGGTTTCGCGGACAACAGTTTCAGGTGTTCCATCTATCAGCACGTGGTGGGAATCAATCGCACCGTTAAACAGGATTTTACCGCCAAAGTTCTTCTTGAGTTCGGCCAGATCCATTCCCCTGCATGACGGCTGTACCGCATGTAACCCGTCCAGCCCGGCATCAATAAGCATCTGGATAAGCGGGGCAATACCCCCGCAACAGTGCATCTGCACCTTCAGCCTGTAGGAATGTCCGAGATCGATCAACCGCTTTAGATGCGGCAGTATGAATCTCTCAAAAAGATCCGGGCCCAGCAGAGGGCCGGTCTGACTGCCAAGATCATTCCCTATGAAGAAGATATCTATGGCATCACCGGCAGCATCAAAAATACGCCTGCTCACCTCCGCATAATAATCAACCATATGCTCCATTACAGCATCGACAAGCTCCGGCTCGTCATACATTTTCATGTAAAGGTTTTCCATGCCGAAAAGGTCAATGGCATCGTGCCAGAATGGAGACCAGTCGCCCCCGAGGATTGCATACTTTCGATTATAAACCATGGCGGCATTGCGGACGCCGGAAACATCCATCCACGCCGGGTCGGGCCAGGGATAATCGTGTACCTGTTTGAGTGTCGCATTCGCAAGCGGATGATTTATAGGCTGACCATAACCGAGGCCATGGCGTTCAACGCCGAATATTGTTCTGGACGCTGCTCCTTCAGAAAGCTTGAAATCCGGTCCTTTGTATTCGGCGTAAACGCGCCGGAAATCATCCATGAACCTCAATCGCAACGCTTCATCGTCCATCTTCAATTCGCGTTTGGCCTTATCCCAGAACTCAACCGATGCGCCGCACCACACGGGAACGCGATCAGGCTCCTCATGGTTAAATGCAGCTAACACTCTTTCCCTGGAAGTCATCGAACAAACCTTTCTGTAATTATGCAACACTGCTGATTGTCATTCAAGGCTCTATGATCACTGTTGTTCCAATTCTCAACAACGAATAGAGCTGCCTCATGTCCCCGTTATCTAACCCCACGCACCCCTCAGTCCAGTCCCACGCCGTCCCGCCCCCGTGCAACCCGATTTCACCGCCCAACCGCGTATACCATGGCGGTTTGCCGTGCGCCTTGATCGCCTGTACTATAGCGTCTCGGTCCCGACTGGTAATCAACCCGTCCCTCAGCCCGCGTTCCGCGTCTTCCTCATTTGGATAGCTCAGCCCTATGAAGAGATAGTATTTACTCTTCTCGTTCTTCTCGCACACATAGAACGTCCCTTCCGGCGTCCGGCCGTCACCTTCACGCTGCTTGTCGCCATTGGACTTTGCCCCCAGCACCACCGGAAAGGCCATAATCTCTTTTCCGCCACGGAATACTGTAAGCCGCCGCTTGCCCTTGTTGATCACCACTTGCAATTCATCCGGCCCGGCATTCGGCCGGGACATTGCCACAACCGGCGGAGCACTTGTCCCGCTTCCCGTTTCAGGCTGCACGGCGCCGGAACGGGACAGCCGCAGAAGTCCTGCGATTCCAGCTGACACGGCGATCACTGCTCCGGCAATTGCAATGATCACCACGCCCATTCGCCGCTTTGGGCCGCTTTCGCCGCTCATTAGTTCCCCTGATTGTCCGGGCATTTCCCCTTCATCGCAGGCCCAATCCGGTAACACGCGACAAGCACGCACGCATAAGCAAGCAGGACAATGTAGAATATCTGCATCCACAGCGCTGTTCGCTCCATATCCACCACCGCCAGCGGGTACAAAATTCCAAGCACCATAAATGCAATCGTATCCTGCCAGCCCAGTATGCGCGAAGTTTTATCCCTCAGCCTCAGCACCGCCACCAGTCCGCCCAGTACGGCTGACGATATGACAAATGACAGTGTGAAATTGGGGATCACATCCGCCAGTCTTCCCATGAACGTATAAAGCAGGTAATACCCCGCCAGAACCAGCGAAACATCTGTCAGTCCAACAGGCCTTCCTATAATAAGACGGGGCACCACCAGGAGCACCAGCAAGAGTATGAGCCCCATTGGCGCCTGCTTCAGGAGTTTTGCCACGTAATAGTTCGGCTGTTTGGGTTCCGGCAGCTTTATCCCGATGTCATACGAAGTCAGCGCGTTGTCCAGAGTCCACGTAAGCTTATAAGGCATCCCTTTCACCTGGTCCAGGTTCTGGTCGGGCGGCATCGATCCTATGCACCAGTCGATCTCCTTTACCGGTATGTTTGCGACGGTCGCCGTAACCAGGTAATGCCCGCTCTGCGTCATCCGCCGAGGTATGTAACGCAGGTACTCCAATCCCCTGCCTTCGTACGAGATGACCACAACCGACCTCTGTGCCGGTTCCATAGGCATCGTCCAGCAGATCTCTCCGCTGCTGGTTGACGTACCCTCGGTAACGTTCTTCCCGTCCACAACTATTCCAACCTTGTTGAAGTTTCCCGTCTTTGCCGGCAAAGGAAAACGCAGGTGTGCCGTGACCTGCTTCTCGCTGCGATTCACCACCGCATACTGCAGCCTCCAGGCATCCTGGTACCCGGCGTAGTTTGCCCCGCCAAGCATTCGCTCGTTGGCAGTCACCTCCACCTGCACATCAGCTTCCTCGACACCCTTTTGTGTCACCGCCACATCTTTCTGTTCCTCGCGAACGCTGATTACTTTTGGCAGTACGCCGTCAACCGCCTGTACCGGGAGATTCTCGTCCTTCCAGGACTCATCGCTTGTGATCGTGTTCTTTTCCTGCTTCTCCCCCGTAATCAGAAGCTGCCTGGTCAGCCACGTTCTTTTTGTGGTGAAACTCACCGCCAGTTCCTTCTGTTCATGGGGATATCCCCACTTCATCAGCACTGCTGACCGATTCGCCTCTGTTATTTTCCCGTGTTTGAATTCGAAGATCTCCGCCTGCATCACCATCGCTACAATGATCAGCCGGGTGATGACGAGAACCATCATTACTTTCACAATCCCGGCAACGATCGCAGCCGTTATACCCTGCCACGACCCGGCGTCTTTCACCCGGTTAAACCATCCCCGGAAAGCAGGGCTGCTCCACGCGACCAGCGACAGCACCACAAGAGGAATGGCAACAACCAGTGCCATCCTCCACAGCCCGCTGCCGACAAACGTGCGTACCGTATTCATCAATAGTTCGTACATCCGCATTCCTCCCCCGGAAATCTTCCGGAAAATTCCTGGTTATGAGTTAAGTAATAAGAAAATGCCGTCCCTGAAAGCTTTACGAATGAATCCATGTTCATATCCCTGTTGGCAGTTTTTAAGCAGAAACATGCCGGATGTCAACAGCCGAGGGAGACGAACCTCCATCACTTGTTCGGAATAAGACTTGTGGAACAACCCCTGTTATTGCTAGTTTTCTGTCTTCCAAATCATGAAAAAACACAAATGGATAGCCATTCTGGATTTCGGGTCGCAATACAGCCAGCTTATAGCCAGGCGTGTACGCGAACAGCACGTCTACTCTGAACTGATGCGCTATAACACACCGGCAAAAGAGCTGGCCAGGCGCGCTCCTGCCGGCATCATCCTCTCAGGCGGACCTTCAAGTGTTTTCGAAAGAGGTGCCCCGCTCTGTGACCCCGAGATTTACAATCTGGGTATTCCTGTCCTCGGCATATGCTACGGCATGCAGATGACCGGCATGCTCCTGGGCGGTACCGTTAAGCCCGGCAAAGCAAGGGAATACGGAAGCGCAGGCATTAAGGTTACCAAACCGTCTCCCTTGTTCAGCCGTCTGCCGCACAAGCTCGACGTCTGGATGAGCCACGGCGACCAGGTTGATATATTGCCGCCAGGTTTCCATGTGATGGCGAAGACCGGCACCTGCCCGCATGCGGCAATGGGAAATGACAGCCGGAAGATTTACGGCCTGCAGTTCCACCCGGAAGTCGTACACACGCCGCGCGGCACGGAAATCCTGAAACATTTCCTTTTCGACGTCTGCAGATGTGATGGCGACTGGGAAATGGCCCAGTTTATCAGGGAAAGCATAGCCTCCATAAGAAAGACCGTAGGCAGGGGCCATGTTGTCTGCGGACTCAGCGGCGGAGTCGATTCCTCGGTGGTGGCCGTACTGCTCCACAAGGCAATAGGCAAACAGCTCCATTGCATCTTTGTCGACAACGGCTTGCTCCGCCATGATGAGGCTAGGCAGGTCGAGGAAACATTCGGCAAGGCCTTCAAAATAGACCTTCACGTATCACACGCGCAGAACCTGTTCCTGAAAAAACTCAAGGGCGTAAAAAAGCCCGAAAAGAAGAGGAAGGTAATAGGCAAGACTTTCATTGATGTCTTCGCCAAGGAGGCGCGCAAACTCGGCAGCATCAAGTACCTGGCGCAGGGTACGCTTTATCCGGATGTTATAGAAAGCTTCTCCCCCATCGGCGGCCCCTCGGCGACAATAAAGAGCCATCACAATGTTGGGGGACTTCCTGCTGACCTGAAGTTCAAGCTGATCGAACCCGTCAGGGAACTGTTCAAGGATGAAGTAAGGGCTCTAGGACGTGAACTTGGCATACCTGCGCATATCATCAACCGCCAGCCATTTCCGGGCCCAGGCCTAGCGGTAAGAATACTCGGCGAGGTAACCGCGGAACGTGTTGCCCTGCTCCAGCAGGCCGATCTGCGTGTGCAGGAAGAGATTGCCAAACTTCCGAACAGAAATGATATCTGGCAGTCATTCGCCGTCCTCCTGCCGGTGCAGAGCGTAGGCGTAATGGGTGACAGCAGAACCTACGAAAACACTGTGGCGCTCAGGATAGTCGAAAGCATGGACGGCATGACGGCCGACTGGTTCCGCCTGCCTTACGACATACTAGGGAAGATCTCCAATCGAATCATCAACGAAGTACGCGGTGTTAACAGGGTTGTGTACGACATAAGCTCAAAACCGCCCGCCACCATTGAATGGGAATAAAAGCCCCCTGAACCGCTGATTTCTCCTTTTACGGATTGACAATTCAAGGCTCTGGTTGCTTAATGAACCTAGTTCCAGGTTGATTAACTTATAACGGGAGGAGAAGTCTCATGAGAACAAGAATTCTGTCAATCGTCGTGGTTCTTTCACTCGTTCTGGCATCAGCTTCCTATGCAATCGACAAAGACGCCAAGTTCATTGACTCAATAGGCGCTTCCACTCTCTCGTATCATAACGGCGACCTCACATGCTACGGGTTATGGGGCGAAACCCCTGTGTTAACAATGCGCAAGGACTGGGCCATCCTCGTTGGCATTGGCATGGGAACCGACTCCCCTGATAACTCTGGCGACAAGGATTTCTTGGGCGGCATTTTTGGAATAAAGAAGTATTTCACCGAACTAACAAGCCTGCAAATTGTCGGGTCATACATGGATTACGACACCAGCTCCACTTACACTTCCACCGGCGTATCCCTGGGCGGTAAACACCGGTTCATCGAAGTCTCTGAAGGAATTTCACCATTCCTCACGGCCTCCATCGGGTACAACTCAATCAATAAATCAGGCGGGAAGGATTCTGATCAGCTCATTGAGACAATCGGAGTGGGTTGTGAATTCATGATCACAAAGGACCTGTCAATAGTTATCGAGGCCGCATACGTTCGCGGCGATTCTTTGACCAGCGGCGGGGCCGAAATCCGCAACGGCGCAATGGGCGCAATCTACTTCACCGGCTACTGGGACTGACAGGACCGGCTAAGACAGGCATGACATCTGTTGCAAGACAAGTTGCCATTTTGTGTATTATTACCGCAATGGTTGTCTGTTCTTCCGGTTGTGGAAGTAAACCTGATGAACAAGCACCATCAAAGCAATCCGCTGAATCAACTTCTCAACAGCCCTCCAGCCCGGCAGCTTTACGTCATGCAATAGAGAAAGGTGACGTGCAGGCATCGCTGGCCTGCATTGCAGCCGGAGCCAGTGTTACCGAGGCATGGCATGGCGAACAACCGCTGCATATGGCCGCCAGGTCTGGCAAGAAGGAAATCCTGGAAGCCATCCTGGCAAAAGGAGTTGACCCCAAGGTGCAGGCCCAAAACGGATATACTGCACTGCACATGGCTGCAACCCGCGACGTGGCGGAACTTCTCCTGCAGCGAGGCCTTAATGTAAACCAGCCCGCCACATACCGCGAAACCCCTCTTTGCGCGGCTGCCGATACCGGCAACATTGAAGTTGTTGAGTTTCTCCTTTCCCGCGGCGCAGACCCCAAGGCCAGGGCTAGAGACTTGGACGTCATGCCCCTCAACTTTGCAGCCACCCGCACAATTGCCGAGAAACTTGTTGCTGCCGGGGCACCGGCCTGGGGCGAAACCAACCAATGGGGACGTAATACCTTCCCTATCTGGACTGCTGCATCAAAGGGACGGAGCGACGTTGTTGCTTTTCTCCTGGAACAAGGCATTCCTCCGCCTCCCAAACGCGGTCTGGACGAATATATCTCAAAATCTTTTTTTAATGCAGTCAACGGAAAGCATTCCGGCGTTGTAGAAGTCATCCTGAACAAGGTTCAGAATCCTGATCCGAAGAATTGCAGCAATCTTCTTTCTTACGCTGCAAAGAAATCCGACACAAATACCGTCCGCGTCTTGCTGGCAAAGGGTCCTAAACCTGATGACAACTACTGCGAACTGCTTACGGTTGCAGCCGAAAGGGGCGATCTGGGAATCATGAGAATGGCCCTGGCTGCTGGTGGTAATGCGGCCACCGGCTCTTCCACCGGATATACTCCTCTCCATGCAGCCGCGGCCGCAAAGTCAGGGCCGAAAGAGAATTACTTCCCTTGCGTTGAGCTCCTGCTAGCGAACGGTGCAAATGCAAAAAGCGCAACTAAAACATCTCTACTGACACCGCTGCATCTCGCTGCAGCTGCAAATTTTCCTGCTGCTGCAAAGCTCCTTGTACAGCATGGCGCCAGCGTTAACGCAACGGACCAGGTCTCATCTGCCCCGATCCACTGGGCTGTTGTCAACGATGCCCTGGAAACAGCCGAGTTCCTGCTTTCAAATGGCGCCAACCCGAACCTTGCCCTCGGCAAGCAGGCATCCGTACAAACAACGCGGCCCGGCGAAATACCAAACCCCTTCAGTGGCACGAGCGTCAGCTCACAGGTTCCCCTCTCCCTGGCAAAATCCGAAGCCATGAAGAGTTTGCTAAGGAAACACGGGGCTACCGATTCCGCTTCACCGGCTGCTGCCGCACCGCAGACTGTTGTTCCGGATAATACAGGAATGACAGTTCAACCACCTAAATCAGCAATCCAGACCACTCAGCCCGCAAGCAATGCAGGTGCAAAGAAAGTCAGGATTGGCTACACGGAATCAGAGGTTGTCGAGATGCTTGGTTCACCCAAAGGAAGGATAACAATCGGCAAGGAAATGGTTATGCAGTATAATGGAGGCCAGGTAACGTTTGTTGACGGCAAGGTCACCGAAGTCAGCGGCCAGCCTTCCCCTAAGTAACGCATTGGAGGCTGATGTGTTTTCCGTCCATTAAATGAATCCATCTGCGGTCAGCCGAAGATAGGATTTAGTCACGACTTATCCAGCATCCATGGTTTGCGCATGTCGCGGTGCATCATCTCTTCTGCCTGCTTGTCGTCGACAATTGATTCCTTCTTATTGTCCCATGCGAGTTTATGACCAGTCCTGGCGCTTATGTCGACAAGATGGCACAAGATATCCGACCGAATGGCCGAATGCAGATTGTCGACAGGTTCTTCCCTGCTGAGAACACAATCGACAAAATTCTGGATCTGGTCGCGGCTCACCTTCAGGCGTTTCGGACCTGGGTCCTTTGCCTTCTGGCGGATTTTATCATCCGAGAACGCCCATCCATCCCGGCTCACCCGCACCCAGCCCTCTGAACCAACCATGAGCGTGCCATGCCCCCCGGCTACTCCGGGATGGGGTTTCTCCTTGTTGGCAGTGATATCGTCCATGAACCGCATTTTCAAACCGTTAGGATAGACGAAGTGCGAATCCCAGTTGGTCAAGGTGTTGAAAAGACCGGATGTTGGGATAACTCCCTTGGCTTCACAAGAAACAGGCATGTTCGGAATACCGGCGTTGTCCAGCCACCATTGCAGCATATCGGCCGGGTGCGCCCCCCAGCCGGCCACAAAGCCTATGGCATAATCATAAATATGGAATATTCCATTTCTGGAACTCTGATTCAGGCAGCGATCTTTACAGAAAGGCGCCTTCGGGGCAGGACCCAGCCACATATCGTAGTCAAAGTCTTCCGGAACCGTCATTTCCGCCGCATTTCCTCCTGATTCACCATGCGGCGCCCAAACAAACGCTTCCTTAACCTCGCCAATATTCCCGTTGAGGACCAGCTCAATGCCCGTACGTACCTGATGAATGGATCTCTGCTGGGCACCATACTGGAATATCCTGTTATGCTTATCGACGATCTCCCGGGACTTCTTATCCTGCTCAATGCTTATGCCAAGGGGCTTCTCGGTATACATATCCTTGCCTGCACGAGCCGCCATCATGGAAATCGGTACATGCCAGTGATCCTGTGTCGAGATGTGAACCGCATCGACATCTTTGAGAGCAAGCACCTCGCGGAAATCACCGTAATCAGCGCAGTTGTCAAAGTGCTGTTTCTTTGCGAGCCTCCTGCTCTTTATAGGATCGCAGACGGCGACCACAACCGACTTTTCGTAGTTCTTATAATTGTTGGCATACCCTGAACGACTGCCGCAACTAATCAACGCAACATTCACTTTGCTGTTCGGCGAAGCCTTGCCGTTCCCGGCGAGTGCCGTTGACGGAATGATAGTCGGGAAACCGATGGCTAAACCCGCCACTGCGGTGGTCTTGATAAAACTGCGTCGTGATATGTTTTTATTCATGATTAAATCTCCACAGCTCAATCTACTTCTTCAACTCTTCAGCCTTTACGGTGCCTGTCCAAGCCCACTCCGCTGCCGGAACAGGTATCGTTACCTTGCCGGTCGCAGCCCATTCAGTGCCGCGCAGCATGAGCGACCGGAATGCCGGATCGTTCATCGGTTTTGCGTCGTGCCCCATGGCATTATGGAATACGCGGCCCTTGCCGGGTTCCGTCACGACAATCATCGGCTCATTTGTGCCGCTGCCTTTCATCGCCTTGTCGGAGAACGAACTGGCCAGGACTTTTGCCCCTTTGTGAAGGACCTGCCCGGCGTAGAGTTCATCTTTTACATGCTGGAAATCCCCCATCCCTGCAGTGACCGGATGCTCCTTCTCCACTATGTTCACGGCAAAAGAGTGATACTTCCCATGTCCGCTCCGGCCTTTCTCCCATGTCAGCCCTATCATGTCGCAGAATTCCGGCCAGTCGTTCCAGGCTGTACTGGCAGCATGGAAGAGAACAAAGCCATGCCCTGAAGAAACATATTCGAGCATGGCCTTTTCGGCTTCAGCTGGAAGACGGCGGCCCGTGATATCCGGAAACGTTGTATAGTTGCAAACCAGCACATCGTACTTTGCAAAATCAGCAGGTTTCAGGCCCGGAACGTCGTCAGTCACATCAACCGAAAACCGGCCGCTGTCTTCATACATTTTCTCCAACACCGGCGTTGTAGATTTCCAATCATGGTTGTTGGCGCCGCTTAGAATGAGAAGCCTGATCTTCTTTGTGTTGAATGCCAGCCATTGTTGATATGTCTTCTCTATTTCCCCCGCATCAACCTTTCCGTCCCAGGCGGCAACACCATAGCACAAGTCAAGCGGCTCCCCTCCTTTCAGAATATAGGGTTCTTTCCAGAGATTAAGCGTTGCGGAAATGTAGGAGAAAGGATCCGACATCGTGAACATCCTGTTCGGATGCCGGAGGTTGGACGGATGATCAAACACTGCCACCGTAACCATCTTGCCGTCGGCAGGCGCTGAATAGGCGCACCACTTTGCAGGAGCCAGGCATTCCGTTCCGCGCACCACGTCCCCTGTGTGGCCCGATGAGTTCATGAACATACCGATCTTGTCCATGCTTACCAGGAACCTGACTCCCAGCCCGAAATAATGATTGCCGGTCAGCTTGACTTCATCTTTGCCGGCAGGAACCTGAAGTCTGGTTTTCCATGTAAGCATTGTGGCTGACAAGTTTTTGTCCTGGTTAACCTTGACAGAACGCTCTTCGCGAACGACCTGCCTGCCGTCCGACGCCGTCCATTCAAGCTGCTGCGTGAGGCCATCACTGCCCGTTTCAATATTTTTACCCAGCTGTCTTCCACAGTTTGCGAATTCTGACCAGAAGTCAACGCCATCTGCTGCCAGTGCAAACATCAGCGAGTGATGGTGTTTGTGGTCGAACGGCGAGTCGCGCAGCATTGCCACACCCGATGGCGTATAGAGTTGCGCCACATAGGGCTTGAACGGCACATCGGCAAACTTGTATTCAAGGACAGGTTTGCCCGCAGCGCTGATCTTAACCGTCGACTGGTCTTTGATCACATCAAGCGCCTGTGCCTGGGCAATGCCGAACAAAAACACCAGCGAACAACGAATTATATTCATTAAATCCTACCAGACCTTCCATTTTTTCCGGAATGGCCGCTCCAGCATCTTTGCCGCATCCTTGTCGCCAACGATCTTTTCCTTTTCAGGATTCCACTGGATAACCCGGCCAGTCCGCGCCGCAATGTTAGACAGATGGCAGATCGTGTCGCATCGGATGCCCATCTCGACGGGGCAGATGGTTTCCTGCCGTGATTTCACACAATCTATGAAGTTCCGGTTGTGCTCCGGTGAGACCGGCAACTGCTCATCGCTGGACTTGAATTCTGTTTTCCACAGCTCCTGGTTACTGGCGCAGAAGCCCATCGCATCGCTGATCCACCCCTCGGTTCCATGGAAGATCACGCCATCGCCATCCTGCCATTGTCTCGGGATGGAAGCGGCGACCGCCGTCTTGGCAGTCTTGCAATCCATGTATCGCATTTTTACCCCGTTGGCATAATCACAGGCTATATCCCAGCGGTTCAAGGTGCGGTAGATTCCTTCCGCGGGTGCAGCGCCTTTCCCTTCGTACTTGATGGGACTGGTGTTATCGGCCTTGTTAGCCCACTGCGCCAGGCCCAGTTCATGAATGCCGCATCCGGCTATGAATCCGAGCGACGTTTCTGGACAATGATAGCCGCCAAAGCGGGTAGCGCGATCGACGGTGTAGGGCACCATTTCGGACGGGCCCATCCAGGCATCAAAATCGAGATCAGCCGGTACCGGCACTTCTACGGCCGAACCGTAAGGCTTGACGCTGAAGTTTGGCTCCTCAACTGACATTTCCCGGCACCAGAGATCAATACTCTTCAGTTGACCAATGTAACCGTTTCTAACCAGCTGGACCATGTGCCGGTATCTGCCTTTCGGACCACAAGAACGGTACTGCGTTCCGAACTGGAAAATGCGTTTCTTTTTAGCGACAACCTTCCGGAGAGTGGCGGTCAGGCTGAAATCCAGCGCCAGCGGTTTCTGGCAGTATACATCCTTGCCGGCATTGGCCGCCGCAATGGACATTGGCGTATGCCAGTTGTCATGCGCGCCGATGATGACAGCGTCCACGTCCTTACGCGCCAGGATTTCTCGGAAATCTGCATAAGCTGTAACGGTACCGGCGCCGTATTTTTCATTCAGCCTGGCGGCAGCGCCATCACGCCTGCTCTTGTAGGCATCCGCAACAGCGATAATCCGCACATCAGCCATACCGCTCAAAGCGGGAATATGATAGTTGCTCCCGATATTACCGCAGCCGATCTGACCGACGGTAATCATGTTGCTTGGCGCTTCTGCGCCAAACAACGGGCGGGTAACTATATTTGGCACGGCAAAGACCGCGCTGACTGCAACTGCGCTCTTGAGAAAATTCCTCCGCGAAATTGCGGTGGCCGATGCGTTTAACTTGTCCTGCATATTATTCATATTATCTCCTGTGTTCAGTTTATTCAGCCAGTTTCTTCAGATAATCACGTGACTTTTCCAGGGCAGAAACCATCTTATCTGTTTCGGGATGGCCGTGCATGAAAGGGTTTACGTACCGCTCATACCCGATCTCCTTCAACGCTTCAATCCAGGGTTTGAAATCCGCCGGGCCATGACCGGGCAGTTGGTTGAGTCCATCAGCTTTCTGCCACGCATAGAAAAATAGCAGCTGTTTTCCGCAGATGCGAATGACGTCCGGTACCGATGCATTGATGGATTGCAGGTGGTAAGGCGCCAGAGCAATGCCGATGCGCGGCGACTTATTAAGGTCCACAAAGGTTTTGAACGAGTCCGGTGTACTCAACAGCGCGTCTCCGTGGTTCTCGATGGCGAGGTAGCTGTTATGCTTTTCTGCAAGTTCAGCGAGAGGCTTTAATTTCTCAAGAAGCCCCTTCATGCTGGAGGTCACCTGGTCCGGCTTGAATTTGCCGTAAATACTGGCCCTGACCGCAATACCGCCTCCGCACTTGCCAAGCAGTTCGGCGTATTTTTCATATTCAGCAAAGTAAATTGTGAATGCCGACAGTTTGAGGTTGTTCTTTGTCAGCAGCTCCTTGACACCATCGGCGCCAAGTTCGGCGGCATCCTGCAGGTGCCTGCACTTGTCGAAATGCCCCCAGATGTCCAGAGCCTCGAAACCTGCGCCGGAGACGAGCCGACACACCTCGGACAGAGGCAATGTTTCGTACATTATGGATGAGACCGCCTGCCGCACGCGCCAGGGTGTGGTTTTGGATCCATGACTGGCAGGTGCCCATGCGTCAAGCGCCGCACAGGCTGCAACACCAGCGCCTGTTGCTTTTATGAAGTCGCGTCGCGTGCACACAATAGCTGTTTTCATGTGTCTTCCTTTGTTTTGTGCTCTAAAACCTGTTTCCACCCCTGACACGCTGGCACAGCTGCGTGGCTACAGGATCACCGCTCTTTACCGTTCCCGTCTGTTGTAGCCGCGCAGATCTCCTGATAGGCTTTTAGCGGTTAATCCCTCTTCATATATTGTATGTGTTCTATTTCAACAGGCCCTTCAGGTGCTTGATTGACTTTTCCGCCTGTTCAACTGTTCCGCATTCGACGCTGAACACAATGTCGCGCTTTGCTTTCCTGCAGATTTTTATAACACGTGCCCAGTCGATCACTCCGTCCCCGCAGGCACATCCTACCGGAGTGCCTGTAACCTTACCACGTTCCGACTCGGAATGCTTCACGGAAATATCCTTCGCGTGAAGGTGAACCAGGTTGTCCACGACGTCCTCCAGCCACTTGTACGGATCACCAAGGCCGGCAAGATAACTGTTGCCGGTATCGAAGTTAATCCCGATAGCTGGACTTTTTACGAGCTTGTAAATTCGCTCAAGACCCTTCGGCGATTTACTGTACTGCTGGTGAGGCTCAAGCCCGATCTGGATATTTCGCGGCTCAGCCACTTTCGAGGCCTCCATCAGCGTGTAGCGCATCAGCGTGAAATCTTCGTCCTCTGTTGTCCATGTTGGTTTCGGCCCCTCGTCGGTGTTGACAACCGGTGCACCGCATTCAGCCGCAAAGCGGATCGCCTGCTTGAGATATTCAACGCTTATCTCGGGTTTGCAGAGCGGACAGTGAGCAGAAAAGCCCGAAAGCTTGATGCCGGCTTTCTCACACGCACGCTTGATCCTCAGCGGATCATCAAGCATCGAAACGCTGTGGAAGTAACCCGCCTCGCTTAACAGCTCGCGCCCCCAGTGGACCATGGGCTCCACGTATTCATAGCCCAGCTCGGCAGCCTTGGCCACGCCCCACTCAAAAGGTTTGTCCGCGGACCTGATAAATTCCATGTTAATGCCAATACCGATCTTGTTCATTTTATCTCCCTTTCCTGTCTGTGTTTCGGAATTCTCTGCGGCTTTTGCTGATGAAATTGCTGCCCCGAGAACCGGCAGCGCAACACCGGCCCCGACTGCTCCTCCCAGGAACTTCCTTCGCGTACAGTTCATGTCATTCCTTTCTGAATATCACCCTCACCCTGACCCTCTCCCCTCAAGGGAGAGGATATCCTGTTCCCCTTCCTCGCCCTTTTGGGGAGAGGACTGAGGTAGGGGTAATCATTCCGTTCAACTGAACCTGAAATCATTAATTTCTTGATGACTATAAACCTCTCTTATGAGAGAGTCGTTCTGCATCTTTCAGTGAAATATATTACACATTGCTGAATTCGAGGCAGTACATGCCGAGACCTATTTACCAGGAGCATGGAAAAACTTACCAGGCGGACACCTGTACGCCTCTCTCCGAGGCTGTCCGCAAGAAACGCGTCCGGCTGGAGGCACTTGTAAGAGGTCACTATCCCGGCCGGAAAATTCCAGACAACGCCCTTCCCGGAATCAAAACAATCGGCTTCTGGGATGCGCGGTCCGGACAGGACTGGGGCCTGGACTGGCACAGGAACGAGGGTATTGAGCTGACTTTCCTGGAAAGCGGAAACGTCGGATTTGCCTTGGACAGGCACACGTGCCAGTTGCGGCCGGACGACCTCACGATCACACGGCCCTGGCAGAAACACCGGGTCGGAAGTCCAAATGTAGGTACAGGCCGACTTCACTGGCTTATCCTGGACGTTGGCGTGAGACGCCCCAACCAGCAGTGGCACTGGCCGCGATGGATTGTCCTCACAAAGCAGGATTTAAAGGAATTGACCCACATACTCAGGCATACCGAACGTCCGGTATGGCGGGCAACGCCGGCCCTGCGGCACTGCTTCCAGGCCATTGCCAAGGCAATTGAAGAGGATCTTGGCGGCAGTAACGTTTCCAAGCTGGCCGCCTACCTGAATGAACTGTTTGTGCTGATCCTGGACATGTGCCGGCACCACCAGGTCCCGCTGGATGAATCATTGTCAGGAACCCAGAGGACTGTTGAACTTTTCTGGGCGGATCTTCGTCAGCATCATGAACATCTGGCAGAACCCTGGACTGTGGAAATGATGGCAAAACAGTGCGGACTTGGAGTGACACAGTTCATTCACCTTACAAAGAAGCTCACCAACATGACGCCAATCCAGCATTTGACGCAGGGACGGCTGGAAATGGCAATCAAGCTTCTCAAGAATTTCCCTAAACGCAGCGTGCTCGATATTGCGCTGGATTGCGGGTTCTCATCCAGCCAGTACTTTACCAACCTTTTCCACCGCCAGTTCGGCTGCACTCCGAGTGATATAAGAAGAAAAACGTCTCGCCAGGCGTCTTTACTCTGAAGCTACGCTGCCCCATGGCAGTCACGTTATCCCTTTTTCCTCCCCGGTAGATATTCTTCAGCTGCTTTAACGGCACGGCGGTTTGGGCCACACCGTCGCGCCAAAGACATGGGCAACGTGAAACATGGCACGAAAAGCAGCGAGGAACATCAGGGCTTGATTCCGTGGACAGGAAAGACTGTTGCCTGGATTTTCTCAATCGTTGTTTTAATCTCATTATCAACAGCACTTCGCCGGCCGGCGTCGGAAAGCAGCATCCTGTCCCGGAGACCGCCCGCCCATTCCGTGTTGGCAAGCATCATTCCGCCCATGCCAATGCTCATGTCATCGGCCTGGTCTCCGCAGAATACGCTCCAGGCGAGTGCCCAGCCCCTGACGGTATTGTCTACATTGTATCCGCCGCCTCCTGTCGCAAGGATCGGCTTGCCAAGTCCCATTACCAGGCCGATGATTTCGGCATAAACGTTATTGGTCAGATTCAGGTGGGCCAGGGGGTCGCCTGCCAGAGCATCCATGCCCAGTTCCATGATGATAACATCCGGATTATAGGCTTTTACCAGGGGTAAAGCCGCTTCGTTGAAAGCCCCGAGGTACGCACCGTCATATGTTCCAACAGGTAATGGAATGTTGACGCTGTACCCCCTGCCCTCGCCCTCGCCGATCTCATTCTCAAAACCAGTACCAGGGAAAAGCGTTTTGCCGCTCTCGTGAAGAGAGACTGTCATAACATCTTTTCGCCTGTAGAAAGCCGCCTGGACCCCGTCGCTATGATGAACATCCAGGTCGAGAAAAAGAACCTTCTTTCCGGCTTCGGCCAGTGTTATGGCGGCCAGTACAACATCATTGATATAGCAGAAGCCGGCGGCATAGTTAGGCCCGGCATGGTGGTACCCCCCTGAAGGATTGAATGCGATACTGGCCTCGCCCGAAAGGATAAGATGTGCACCGGTAACGGATGCCCCTGAAGCCAGCGACGCGTAGTCGTACATGCCGCCGAAAACAGGGCAGTCGGGAGTGCCGAGCCCCATGGCAAAGCCTTCTGCGTCAAGTTCCCCTTTGCCTGCATTTACCAGGGCGTCAAGGTAATGTGAATCGTGGAACTTTTCCAACTCATGTCTTGCCGCAGCAACAGGCGCATATTCTGTCCTGTCCGACCCGCTGAGAAGCCCCATGGATAAAATGGTCTTACGTGTTAATCCGGCGCGGCTGGTGTTGAAAGGGCACTCTGCAGGATAGTTGTATCGCTCAAGTTCCGGAGAATAAAGAAATACAGTTCTACCAGACATCATACCCCCGTACACAACAAAAGGGCCTTGCCAGCATAACTGCCGGCGAGGCCCACTGTAACAGCTGGAAATAAGCTCTACACTTTCCCTGCAGTTTCAGTCGGCTTCGGCGGCTTAATAAGAAAAGTTAAAGCTGTACCTGCCAGGAGCAGGATACCGGCTGCTATGAATGATGAATTGTAGCTGCCTTCGCTTTTTGCGGTGAGCGTCTGCTGCAGACGAGGCAGGATAAGGCCTCCTACACCCCAAGCTGTAAACAGGATTCCGTAATTCATGCCAAAGCTCTTTAAGCCCCAAAGGTCCTTTGTAAAGGACGGAAACAGTGACAGGTTGGCCCCGTAATTGGCCCCTATCAGGGCCGCCACGAGCACGATCACCACCGCATGCATATCCTTGGAGGCGGTCACAGGAATTGCAACGAACATAAGAACAGCCTGGAACAGCAGCACAAGGAACAAAGTCCAGCGCCGGCCGATTTTATCAGAAAGCATCCCGGCCAGTATACGTCCGCCGGCATTTCCGATTGCCAACACCGCCACGGCCACAACCGCTAGTTCTCCCATGCTCGTTTTCGCCATTCCGTTAACACTGCCGATAACCATCAGGCCTGCACCCGCCCCTATAAAATATATCGCCCACAGCAGCCAGAACATCGGCTGGCGAAGTATCTCGCCAGGACCGACATGAACCGCGGAAACGGGAGCGGAACCCGAATTCGCATTGTTCGGCTTTGAACCGGCAACGTAACCCTGCGGCGGATTACGGAGCAGCTGCGCCAGGCCGCAAACAATTATAACGAAAGCAATACCCAGGATCTGCATCGAGGTCTTCACCTGGTAGTGGGCGAGAAGGTACTTCGAGGCAAATGAGAGATAAACCGGCGCCAGGCCGAAACCGGCCACGACAAGCCCGGCAATGAGTCCTGTCTTCGACGAAGGAAACCATTTCAGTGCAGGAGGAGTTGCAGAGGAGTAGCCGAAGCCTATCCCTGCACCGGCCAGAACACCGAATCCAAGCAGCCATACGCCATAACTGCTTGTAGTTGAACAAAGGAGAAAACCAGCCCCCACAAGCAGTCCTCCAAGAGAGGCTGTGATCCTCGGCCCAAGCTTGTCCTGGCAACGCCCTGCGAGGATCATGGTGAAGGCAAACACGAGGCAGCACAGGGCATACGGGTCGTTGAGCTGAGACCCTTTCCACCCGAATTCCTTCTCAATCGAACCCTTGAACATGCTCCAGGTATACAGAATACCCAGCGCGAGATTGATACCCATGCCGGCAAAAGTCACGCTCCAGCCGTGATTCTTAACGACAGGATCCTGCTGTGCTGCTGAATCAATCATTACCTTCTCCTTAATAATTATAAACAGGCCGGACGCTAAATGCGTCCGGCCTGTCTTCTATATCTAGCTTCTATTCCAGAACCGGCATCTTACTGCTTGCCTTTGATCAGGTCTTCGACAACGTGCGGATCTGCCAATGTTGTCGTGTCACCAATCTGGTCAACCTGGTTCTCGGCGATCTTGCGCAGGATACGGCGCATGATCTTGCCCGAGCGGGTCTTTGGCAGGGCCGGTGCAAACTGGATTTTGTCAGGCACCGCGATCGCGCCAATTTCCTTGCGAACATGATTCGCAAGTTCCTTCTTGAGCTCATCACTCGGATGCACGCCGTCAACAAGCGTAACAAACGCGTACAGCGACTGGCCCTTGATGTCGTGCGGCATGGGGGCAACAGCGGCCTCGGCCACCTTGGAATGGCTTACCAGCGCGCTCTCAACCTCGGCCGTTCCGATACGATGACCGGAAACGTTAACGACGTCGTCAACGCGGCCCATCAGCCAGTAGTCGCCGTCCTTGTCAACACGGCATCCATCACCCGTGAAATACAGGTTCTTGAACATCATGAAGTAAGTATCGATGAACCTCTGGTGGTCTCCCCACATTGTGCGCATCATTCCAGGCCACGGCTTCTTTATGCAGAGTTTGCCGCCTTCGTTCCTATTGCACTCTGTGCCGTCATCACGCAGGACAACCGGCTCCACTCCGAAGAACGGGCGGTTCGCACTTCCAGGCTTCAGTGTATGGGCGCCGGGTAGCGGGGTGATCAGCACTCCGCCTGTCTCCGTCTGCCACCATGTGTCAACGATCGGGCACTTCTTTTTGCCGATCATTTCGTAATACCATATCCAGGCTTCAGGATTGATGGGCTCGCCAACACTTCCCAGTACTCTCAGCGAATCAAGGTTGTACTTCTTGGGCCACTCGTCACCCAGCCTGATCAAGGCCCTGATAGCCGTGGGCGCCGTGTAGAACACCGTTGCCTTGAACTTCTGGATAACCTGCCAGAAACGGCCGGCATCCGGGTATGTCGGCACACCTTCGAACATCAAACTTGTCGCACCGTTCGCCAGGGGTCCGTAAACAATGTAACTGTGCCCTGTTACCCATCCGATGTCTGCCGTGCACCAGTACACATCGTCCTCGTGGACATCAAATATGTACTTGTGGGTCAGTGCGGTGTGCAGGAGATAACCGGCCGTGGAATGGACAACGCCCTTGGGCTTGCCCGTTGAACCGGACGTATAAAGGATGAAGAGATAATCTTCTGCATTCATCTTCTCGGGCTCGCATGTCGTGCTTGCGGTCTTCATCACGTCGTGATACCAGACATCGCGGCCGCTCTGCATGTTGCAGGGCTCTTCATTGCGCTTGAACACGATTACCTTCTCGATGGAAGGGCTCTTTTTGAGGGCCTCATCGGAAATAGCCTTCAGGCCGATGTGCTTGCCCGCGCGTAGAGAAACGTTCGACGTGACCAGGATCTTGCACTTTGAATCGTTAATCCTGTCGGCCAGCGAGTCAGCGCTGAATCCGCCGAACACTATCGAATGAATCGCACCGATACGGGTGCAGGCCAGCATTGCAACGGGAAGCTCCAGAACCATCGGCATGTAAATGCAGACCCTGTCACCCTTCTTCACGCCAAACGATTTCAGAACGTTTGCGAACTTGCATACTTCGCGGTGTAAATCCTCGTACGAAATCTTCACGACGTCGTTTTCCGGTTCGCCCTGCCAGATAATTGCAGTCTTCTTCGCTGTCGGGGTGCCAAGATGGCGGTCCAGGCAGTTGACCGAAACATTCAACTCGCCGTCTTCGAACCAGGTATGCTTCAGCACCTTCTTGTCCACGTCCCAGGTGTACTTGCGGGTCACGGTGGGTTTCTTGAACCAGCTCAGGGTATTCGCCTGGTCGAGCCAGAATTTGTCAGGGTTGCTGACCGACAGGTCATACATTTCCTGGTATTTCTTTGCGTTGATATGAGCGCGGGCCACTACTTCTTTGGACGGAGGAAAGGTCCTCTCTTCGGTCATCAAAGAATCCGTTGATATTGCCTTCTTCGCTTCAGCCATAGCCGTATCTCCTTAATAGTTTAAGAATACTCCGCTTATAATATGAGAACCCCAAAAGGACGGGGGAACTTTACATGTTAGAATTACTGACCGCAAGTAAAGAAAACGCAAAAGGCGGGATAAATACTACGCTGGTGAGGACGGACGACAGGCCTTGCCATTCATTATGTTTACTTGGCTTTATTGCAAAGCGCCTTGCAGAAAACGTAAACTGAACCTCTATATGTTTCTCCTCCGCAGCTGACGCTATTACGATAAGCGCCATCCCCGGCAGCAGAACCATCAGCTTCTTCCTTGTGTTTTGCCTTCAGGCTCTAAAGTATTCCCATGTATTTTGTGCAATATTTGCAGGGTGTTGCCGTATTGTCCTTCAAACTGCCGCGGAACGTGCGGGCAGCCCCGCTGTTCCAAGCATCAATAAACCTGGTCTCCAGGACATTCCCGAAATGAACGTACTTCGGGCCAAACTGGGAGATTATACAGCATGGCAGTAGTTCCCCGGATGCTGTTACCTGTGGATACATCCAAGGGTAATAACAACTGCCCTTGCTTATTACAATCCGGGGCAGGCATATGGAAATGTTCTTTCCACGGGCATACGACGAGATAGATTCATATTTCGAGGCCAGGTCATCGGGCGTGAATGAGTAACCTATACAGTGCAGGTTCTGGAAATTTACGTGCTTTATTCCCGCGAGATCAGCCAGATCCATTATCCTGTAAATGTGTTCCAAGTTGCCGAGGTTCAATTCCATCAACACAACATTGATTGCAATTCTTGCTGGATATTCCATGGACCGGTTCCTGGCAGCCAGGTACGTTAAGTTCTCTTTCAGCCTGTTGTAGTCTGCGCCCCGGCGGATCTGCTCATAGGTCTCAGGAATACCGGATTCCATGGAGATGCCTATGGAGACCAGTCTTTCTTCAAGCAAGCGGTCCGCAAGCGCGTTCGTCAGCAATTGCCCGTTGGTGATCATGGACGTGGCAATCCCGTTACGGCGGGCTATGCCCAAAAGCTCCATGATGTCGGGATTGAGGAGGCTTTCCCCAACCCCTGTAAAATTGATCGACTTAAGCGGTTTTATTTCTTTGAGGATCTTATTCAAGTCCGATGGCAGAAGAAAACGTTTCTTCTGGCTCCTGTCGATGTTGCACATCTCGCACTTCAAGTTACAGACAGATGCCGGCTCGATTTGGAGTTCAACAGGCAACGGCATTCTTCCAGCCCTGAGGAACGAGAAGGAATAATTCAGAAAAGTCTTCCAGATCAAGGAGGGAGAGCCGGACCCTAAAAGCGAAACGAGATTCCTCAATCCCCGCGATACGGGCGTAGTATTCATTTCCGGCAGCGCCATTATCTCGACTCCTCATTAGCCAACCACAGGGAGCATTGGCCTGACCTGCGACTTGTACTGCAAAGCTTCTTAGCGACGCATGGAAGCCTTGGCGAAAAAGGGCTCGACGCGCAGTCCAGGCCGGCCCCGCATCCTCTATAGTACGTTGACTTAGTTCTTTTCCTTGTAGACCGTGTCCACCGCCAGGCCTGCCGCGAGAAGCAGAATGGCTTTCGCCGGCGCGGACTCCTGGTTCAAAGTGATGATGTAATTGTCGGCGGAGGTAAACAGTTCCTTCCCTATTCCGGCCCATTTCTTTGTAATATTGCCGATTTCATTCTCGGACTTGTCTAGAAACCTGAAGTTCCAGCCCTTCCAGTCCCCTTTCACCAGCGCTACTTCATTGCCGGCTGCATCGAAAACACGGAAGGCCCCGCCGAGAGAAAACAGCTTGCTCTGGAACCATCCGACGACATTCCCGGATTTATCCATGATGTCGACTTTGGACCTGAAAAGGGTGAATCCGCGCTGGATGGAGAACAAGAGCCTGTTCGGGTCATCCGGACTATCCCCCTCGTAAACAAAGACTTTCGTCGGCAGCAGCTGCTTGTTCAGGAAAAACCGGAGGACATGGACAAGTGCCGCGGGTTTCTCCTTTGCAATACCCAGCTGTGTTTGTGTCTCAGGGTCAAGAATGTCGTAGGTGTCCGCAAGCTTCAGGAATCCAACCCGTTCCCGGATAAAATACATTTTTCTGTTAAGCATTGCCTCCTCCTTGTTTTGTAATAAAATCAGTTACTACTTTCCGGCTCCTTTATCAATCCCGGAAATGCGTGATGCTGCCTTAACCCTCATGCGCCCCTATTATGCGAAAGGCATGTCCACAGCCTTGTATCAGTACCGGTTTTGATATACTGTCTCAGCCGTTATCAACCGGCAGGCGGAAACAAACATGAAGGAGGGCCACCGTGGCGAAAGACTGGCTGGCAGACGACGAGACAATCGTGAATTCCTGGCATGTTTTCATCGGGCGTGATGGTCCTACCACGGCAAAAATCACGGGAAAACTGTACGTCACGAACATGAATGTTCATTTCGAAGCCGGGATCTCTCTCAGGGAAAATGCAGGCGTTGACATAAGCAACGAGATCCAGGCATTTGAGAAATTCGACAAGCACGTGGTTATCCCGTTTACCGAAATAGGCGGGATCAGGATAACGCGCAGCTTCCTGATCCTTAAGTCACTGCACATTCAGCTCAAGTCCGGCGGCGAACTCATACTGCGTTTTGGCGCCATGTCCCCGAAGGCAGCCGCAGATGCCATCTCCTCACGGCTGAAAACTTAGTCCGGATATTGCAGCAAAAAAGCAATATTCGGATTAACAGTCGCATCCCGAATATGACCGGACATTTTTATCTTAAATTTACATTCACATCCGCTTGACTTTCAGGTCATTATAAAAGATATTCACGGACGTGTGGGTCATCCAGTGTAAACCAGTTTTTTACCATTAATTATAATGTTCTGATTATGTCTATAATTGACAGCATTCTGGCCGATATTGACGCAAAGATTGAGGGTCGCAGCAACTGGCATGTTGAAATCATTGCCAAGTCCGCAGCGGACATTGTCCCGAAGGAAGGGTCTTATCTGTGGGACGCCGGATCTTACACGGCGGCCAAGGCAATCAAGGAATACCTGGTAACCACGGGAATGACCGACGGTACACTCGACAAAATCGAGGGTTCATTCATTTACGTTGTGAAGCGGAAACAGCACAAGGCACACTAGAAATCTCCGCGGTACCCCCCCCCACCTCATAGCAACGGAGCCTTCTGCGATAATTCCATTGCAATTGCTTTATAATAAGCAACTGACCTGGAATTTCCCGGACAATCTTGGAGAACCTGTGACCGATATTTTCCTTTCGTTTCACCCGATTTACATATATTCTATCAAAAGATTGGTCGTTTTACCTGTTACCGCGCATGGCAGTCTCCAAAAGCGGTTTCAGTAATGGAATTTTCAATGACAGAACGAAAAGACTGGTTGACCATTCTGATCGGCCAGGCCGCACGCTACCGGCTGGGCCTTGCAGTAACCCTGATATCCATTCTGCCATTCCTCAGCCTCGTTTATATCCTCGTGGTCGAACCATTCAAAGGACAACAAGTCGACAGACAGGCCGTGACAGCAATCCTCGCATCGGTAACCCTCTGCGTCTTCTCGGGCTACCTCCTTCTGCTTAAGTACCCATTCACGCTCAGGCGCATCAGGGAAACACTCCGGGAAGTGTCGGCCGGTGTCGTTCCCGACAGGATTACACTCCTGAATGACGGACAAGACATTACCTCTATCGAACAGGCGCTGAACACCGTTCTGAACGAACTGCGGGAACGCGTCATCATGGTGGAGAAGGAAAAAGCGCTGATGGACCGGGAACTGCAGCAGTCCCAGAAACTCCGGTCCATGGGGGTGATCGCGGCAGGTATCGCGCATGAAATCAACTCGCCGGTTCAATTTGTTACCGACAACATGCATTTCCTGCTGAAAGCAACAACACAGCTGCTTCACCACATCGAAACCCTTGAACAAATGGGCAAACAGAGGACTGCGCCACCAGCCGGATCCGCCGGTTCGCAACCGCCATCCGTCCCCCGCCCCGATCTCGCTTTCCTTGAGAAGGAAATGCAGGAGGCGATCGCACAGTCCCTCCGCGGACTTGAACTGGTCGCAAGCATTGTGAAATCCATGTACGACTTCTCGCACATGGGAATAGAAACACAGAAGACCCTGGTGAACATCAATGAGCTGATCCAAAGCGCCGCAACCATGTGCAGGAATCAATGGAAACACGTTGCAAATGTCGAATTCAAGCTGGACCAGGCAATACCCCTGGTCTCCTGCTTTCCAGGCGATATCAGCCAGATACTGCTCAACCTGATATCCAATGCCGCAGGTGCCATTCGCGCAAAAGGAGCCGGCTCCACGGCACCCAAAGGCACGATCACCCTCTCAACTCGCATTGATGAAGATTACGTGCAGGTCACGGTAACAGATACCGGAGCCGGCATCCCTGAATCAGTGCGCAATGATCTCTTCGGAAACTTCGTTACCACAAAGAAACGGGGAGAAGGAACAGGACAGGGACTGGCAATCACACACAAACTGGTTCAGAAACACAATGGCACGATCTCGTTCGAGACCGAAACCGGCAAAGGGACCGTGTTTCTCCTGCGCCTGCCTGTCAGGGATTCAAAATGACAAAGATTCTTTTCCTGGACGATGACGAGATGATCCTTGACGGATTCCGGCGCATGCTTCGCTATCTTCAGCCCGACTGGGAACTCACGTTTCACAAGAGCGGACTGGATGCCCTTAAGGACCTGGAAACCGTTCCGTTTGACCTCCTGGTTACCGACCTGCGGATGCCTGCAATGGACGGCTTCACATTCCTCCGCAAGGCCCGTGAGTTACGCCCAGACGTGCCCAGGATTGTCCTTTCAGCATTTCTGTCAATGGAGAATATCTACAAGGTGATTCCGCATGCACAACGCTTCCTCTCCAAGCCAACCAGGCTCGAAATACTTGCGTCCACGATCAACAGGCTTGTGTCAATTCGTACTCAGGCAAAGCCGGATTCCGTTTCGCGCATTCTCTTCGGAGCCGGCATATTGCGCACTTCAGCCACAACCATGAACCCGGTGCCCGGTGCAGGAAATGGAAGCAACGGGGAACGCAAGTTTCTCGAGGATACCCTTATGCATAATCCCGCGTGGACTGCTGAGTCACTCCGGTTTGGATTATTCACGCAGGGTGCGTCTGCAGGGGATTCTGTCTTATTGTACGAGATGCTGCTCTCCATGGGTTCACAGGGTGCAAAAGCGCTCGCCGGGGTAAAAATACCGGGAATCTTTGCCGGCGGGGATGACGAGACTCTGGGCGCGACAGCGCTGGCACGCCATTGTGCCGGGACCGGACTGCTCGCGGCCGAGTGGATAAAAAAGCGGGCAGGAAGCCAGGCTCTGGCCTGGAAGGCTCAGCTGGCCGGGCTGATGCACGATATTGGTAAATTGGTACTGATGTCGTCCGACCCTGACAGGTATCGCAAAGTCCTTGCTCTCCACAAGGACCAGGGCAAGCCTCTTGCAGAAGCCGAGGCAGCCATTTTTGAAGTTCCCCACCCGGTCATCGGGGCAAATATTTTATCCGTCTGGGGTGTCCCGGATGACATCACAATTGCAGTCAGGGACCATCACCTGGATCCAGGCGAATGGCAGGCACAGCCCGGCGATGCCGGCTTGATCCGTGAGGCGGTATACCACGCAAATCGCAATGAGCACGAGAAGGCCGGACAGGCATGAGGAGGAAATTATGAAGAACACCATTGAACCGCTCCGGATACTGGTGGTCGACGACGAAGAACAGTTCCGGAGCGGATTACGAAGACTGTTCTATACGTTCTCGGAAGAATTGCCCGCTGAAATCACAGAGGCTTCATCCGGCGAGGAGGCAATAGAGATGCTTTCCGCCCGCAAATTTGACTGTGTACTGCTGGATTACATGATATCCGACTGTCTTGGCACCGAATTGCTTTTGAAAATCTCTCCCGGCAATCCTCACCTTCCCGTGATCATGGTAACTGGCGCCGGAAGCGAGGAAGTCGCCGTGGAGGCGATGAAGAGCGGCGCCGCGGACTATCTTGTCAAGGGTTCCATCACCCCCAAGGGACTTCAGCGCACCCTTATGAATGCCGTGGAGAAGAGCGTTATGCGGAAGACAATGGAGACCCAGCGCCAGGCGCTGATAGATGCCGAGCGGCAACGCGTAATGTTCGAAAGCCTGGGCGCGGCGTGCCACCACCTCGGACAACCTGCCACGGTGATCACCACCTATCTCAGCATACTTATGAAAGACGAAAAAGATGCCGAGCGTGTCTCCATGTTCCGGGAATGCGTAAAGGCCGCCGAGTCCCTGGACGACATACTGCACCGCCTGCAGACAGTGCAGGAATACCGCACAGAACCGTACATACCGGCTGGCGACGACGATTCCAGCAAGGCCCCAAGGACAATCTTGCGAATCTAAGCATCAGCGCCAGGCCTTGACTTCAACATTCGAAGACGTGATACCGGGAAATCCCCTGTCATCAGAAGATAAATGATCTCATTCACGGCTTGTAGCTGTTGTAAAGCGCATCCATGTAATCGAGCAAAGCCCCAAGCTCTTTGGGAACATTATCCGGGCGGGGAGAACTGACGGCGCTTTTCATCTCCTTCCCGTCAATAGTGACTGCGATATTTGACATGAACATATCCATACCAGCATTGTATTGCGCCTTGAGCCTATCCCACTTCACAGCCGCGATCAACTTCTTAAGCTTCTCCAGTTCTTCGGCCTTCAGGTTTCCATCCTTCTGTGTCTTGTTGTGTTTCGCCACAACTTTGCCGCTGTCCTCGATGGTCATGGCACTGCCGTTGCCCCGGCCTGAAAAACCGCCAGTGCTGAGCAGTTCTATTTTGCTGAAGCCGGCCGCAGCTGCCTTCTGCTCGTTCTCCCCGGGAGCGGTCGAAGCTGCCAGCGCCAAAGCAACTACCACCGTACTTATGATCTGCAACGCTCTCATCATTCCCTCTTTCTGGCTTGTCTCACCTTATCACGTTATTTGGATTTTCTCCGCTTCCGGCGCAGCAAGCCCTTTTGTCCATTAGACGTTTGCCGGCGGAGGAATCTTCGAATTTTTCTCATTCTTCATTCCGGGTTCTTCCTTTTCCCCTGCATGTCAACGCCTGCCATGACGCGCTGAGTAAACCGCGCCAAAGGCGCGGTTTACTCAGTCGCCGTCCATGGCTTTGTTATGCCTTTCTCGATTTCAGTTTCAAGCTCCTGGACTGCCTTATCTATCTCTTTCTTGTGCGAATAGCTGGCGGCGTTCGACAGAAGGTCGCGCAGTTGCTGAGGCAGTGACTTGGCTCCCTCAAACCTCTGTTCCAAATATGCTGGTGGATAGTCCATGCGGGCTGTCTTCCAGCCTCGCAAGTATTCCTCAACCTTGATATTCGCGAACTTCTTTAGTTTGGGGTCAGTCTGTTCTTCGGCAAAGACCGCTGCTTTGCAGGCATAGGATAGATAGTCATATCTATCGGGCACTCGGCCCATGCGGTCGGGATAGAACACCTCCATCTCCGCCTCAAACGAGAGTTTGGGACGGTCACCTTGTGCAGACGGTGATGGGGCTTGCCCCGTGTTGGGCCGAGAGCAACCCGCAAGCGTGCAGGTTGCCAGAATTATTACTGATATTCTTCTCGTTTCTCTTGGCATAACATCAGTTTTGAGGCGCGCCGGGCTTCGGTGACGTCGCACCCGATATTTTGTTCGAGGACACCGATCTTACCTTCTCCATCACTATGGCTGTGTCGAATGTCTCGCGGCGGTTAGACTAGCAATATAATGTTTCATTCTACCTCCGCCTGTTTTCACTCCAAGGATACGTCTATCATCTTGCTCAGAGTCATAATATACACTTATTGCGAACAAATTCATTCGACCACTTAATGTAGAAGAAAACAGGTACTCCTTTTAGGATCCTTTATCAATGGCGGAATAAGCGCAAACGGCGGGGCTGTTTATCAGGACGGAAGCCTGATTTTATTGTCGGATTTGGATTACATGGCCCTAGGAATACAATTCACAGAGCAGGGAAGAATTAGTCATTGCCAAGGGGGGTAATTGGCATAGACTGCATGGCATTGATAAACAGGGAGGTTATTTATGGATATCATAAAGTCTTTTGCAATGCAGAGTCCAATGTTGTGCGCACTTGTGCTTCTCATGATTGCCGCCATCCTCAAAGCAGGCAAGGAAAAAGGCTCTGTTCTGGTCCTGGCCGGCGCAATCTGGCTTGTCTTTATGGGGATATTAAATCCGGTATTCTACTCCTTAATCGCGCCCGGCATTGTTAAGAATCTGGCTATGGAAAACGCCTCGCTCTTCTACATGATAGCAGGAGTGATTATCAATTGCCTCTGGGCCGGAGCACATTCCCTGATCGCCATCGGCATCTTAATAAGACCACCCGCCGTCCAACAGCAATAGATCACACAGGCAGGCATTATCGTCGCCACTACACCCGGCTCCGGACCAGGTGTAAACCCGTCACGCATTTCGAATCTTTGATTGAACACCGCTAAAGTGGTTACAGTCTTTCTTTGCGATCCCTTGGCGATCTTTGCGTTTCAGCCACAATTGTCCGCATGTTGCGGAGGCTGATCCGCCCGAGGCGGAAACATTCTTCCGTCTTTACTTCGAAATTCAGGATTCATTATTTCGCGTCAGATGCTCCAGTTCTGAACTCCTGGCCCTGGGCCAGGTGTAGACGTGTTGTGCATTTCGTTTCTTTGATTGAACACCGCCAAAGCGGTTACAGTCTTTCTTTGCGATCCCTTGGCGATCTTTGCGGAAAAATTCTTCCGTCTATACTTCAGAATTGGTTATTCGATATTCGTTATTGGATATTGGGTTTACTCTTGCACCGTGAAAGAATATCCTGCGCAATGTCAACAGCAGCATTGGGATGGCCTATCCTCATCGCATTCTGGGACATGCTCCTGAGCCGCCCCTTGTCCGACAGCAGTCCCTTTATCTTGTACCCGGCATCCTCAATGTCAAACAGCCGCGCCGCCGCACCAGCCTCCAGAAGAAATTCGCAGTTCCTCTGCTCCTGGCCGGGTATGGGATCTATCACAATCATCGGCTTACCCTTGGCCAATACCTCGGACGTCGTTAGCCCGCCAGGCTTGCTGATCACTATGTCCGCCGCATCCATGAGCTCATGAATATTGTTCACGAAGCCAAGTACAGTCACCGGCACCTTCAGTCCCTTTGCCGCACCCTCGGCACGTTCCTTGAGATCCTTGTTGGAACCGGCAACAACAATCAGCCTGCAGTCTACACCCGCACCGCCCACTGCCTTGATAAGCTCCACCGCCGGGCCCACGCCGAACCCGCCGCTCAACACAAGCACCACGGGCTGACGCACATTGACTTTGAGCTGTTTGCGCGCCGCTTCCATCGACATACTGCCGGCAAAAACCGGGTCAATTGGAATACCGCTCACGCTTATGCGGTCCCCGGGCTGGCCCCTGCGCAATAACTGCCGCTTTGCCTCCTCGGTGGCAACGTAGTAACAGCTTACCTCTTCAAGCATCCAGAGTGAGTGGACGGCAAAATCGGTTACGGTGCAGAAGAGCGATGCGTCGGTCTTGCCCTTGCGAAGCCTGGTTGAAACCAGTTCCAGCGGCATGAAATGGGTGCAGACCACGATGTCGGGCGCGTATTCACGGTAAAACTTTGCAAACGTGATCGTGTTTATCTTGTTGAAGAATGACCGGACTTTCCGCCGCATGGGATCTGTCGCCTGCCTGTCGGACTGGGCATACATGTATCCCCACAATTCCGGCGCCGTCCGGACAACATCGAGATAACCTTCGGCATAAGTCTTCCTGAAAACCGGGGCGGTGAAATCAAGAATGTCGCAGACCTTGACCTCTGCATCTTTGTGAACGGCGTTGAAACCTTTCTCCATCGCCTGGGCGGCGCGCTTATGACCTGCCCCGGCCGATGCATGCAGTATCAGTATTCTCACGCTGTACCTCCATTTCCAGCATCCGGCCTGTAGAACGAATAACACATCATCGCAAACCCGGTTATCAGGAACACAATGTAGTCCGTGGGCATTCCCATCATCCAGTGCTTGTGCCAGGGAACAAAAGCCGGACTGAATTTTGCGAACCCGAACGCCGGGTTAAGCACAAACCACAGGAAGTCCTCGACTATCCAGAAAATCATGATACTTCCCAGGATTCGCGCCTCCAACTTGAGGGAGAAAAAACCCTGCATGAATATCGGCAGGTGAAATACCAGCGCCATGAACGAGAACACCCAGGCGTGGTAACCTGTCATCGGCCTGCCGCCCCAGAATATATCCAGCAGTTTACCGTCTTCTATCCGCCAGGTCGGCAGTGAGGTCGCCCAGCCATTTGCCCCTTCTATCTGGATCTCCACCTTGGCAAAGAAGAAACCCAGCAGGACAATCCACAGCGGCAGAAACAAAACCAACCTCGAAACCCCTGTTTTCTTTTCTGTCATATTCGCTTTTTCCACCCTCACCTTCATGGCGCGCTGCGCGCCATTCCTCCTCTCCTCTCGAGGGAGAGGATGTAAAATAAGTCCGATTCGTCCCGATTTCGGGACGATGTAAACGCGGTGCGCATTTCGTTTCTTTTCACAAATATTTCGCGTCAGATGGCATTCAGGATCCCGCTCCGATGCGGGATCCGGCCAGCAAGGCGGAGCGGTCGCCGGTATACTCATGGTATCTGGCGACCACTCCAACGCAGCTGGGAATGCCATATCACGCAAAAGATTTGTGCCGAAATGCGCGACGCCATTTACGGCAGGCACAACAACTGCAACAAACTACAAAGAACCTACTTCAACCCCGCTTCTTTCTTGATCTTATCCACATCAAGCCCGCGGATAAAGGTTATCAGGTTGTCCCACACCTCATGAAACCCGAACGAACCCTGGGTCATCTCCCTGATCGCATCTTCCCTGTCCCACCCCTGGACCGCGATCCTGTAAAGTGCACACATGGTCCCGGTCCGATCCGCGCCATGCTGGCAATGCACCAGGACGGGAGTCTTGTTGGTGTCGGTAACGATCTTGAGAAACTTCACCATGTCCTCATTTTCCGGATGCCAGGTCTTGAACTCTATGCGCTCGTAGGCAAGCCCGGTCCCCTTAAGCTTGTCCGAGTCATCGTGAAAAGCGCGGAGATTAATCACGGTTTTGACGCCCAACTTCTTAAGTTCCTTGAACCCTACCGCTTCAGGCTGGGCACTGCGGTAGAGTTTGTCAGACACCTTGTGGAGATTTGGAAGCCCTTCCTTCTTCAAAGGCGCAGCCCAGTTGGCGGGCCGTTCAGCCTTCACGGCGGGCTGGCTGGTCAAGGAAGTATCGGTACTGTCCGCTGGCACCTGCAGGCACAACGGTGATGCAAATAGAACTGTGAGCAGTAGAATTCGAGGCAATTGTCCCCTTACCAAGGCCGGGTTATTCATGAACTTCCTCCCTTTAAATCATCATGCTTTCCAACCCCTTGCATTTCAACCTTATTTTAATGTAGAGTCCCGGCTCCCGTAATTCAGCTTTAAAGATCAACAAAGATGTGTGCAAAACGGAATAAATACGCGGTTATCTTCGACATGGACGGTGTGCTGGTCGACAGCTATGAGCCACATTACCTTTCCTGGGTTGAAACCTGCAAGTCGCGCGGGGTTCCGTTGTCGCGCAGGAGTTTCAAGAAGCTGTTCGGCCGGCCATTCAGGTTCTTCGCCGAGACGCTCAGCCCCAAGCCCCTTACTGAACGCGAAATACAGGAATGGTACGATGAGAAGGAGATACTCTACCGGGAAATCATCGAGCGCAATTTCCCCGAAATTGACGGAGCGGCTGACCTAATTAAAGACCTTCATGATGCGGGGCTTATCATTGGAGTCGCCTCGTCGGGTCCCCGCGAGAACGTTGAGCACCTTCTGCGCCGCCTTACCAACTCACAATATATTTCGTCATCTGTCTCCGCTCATGAAACAAAACAGCACAAGCCGCATCCTGAACCTTTCCAGAAGTGCGCGAAGAAGCTCGGCGTTTCTCCCGCCCGGTGCGTAATCATTGAGGATTCCATCCATGGCCTGCAGGCTGGCCGGTCTGCGGGCATGGCAACCATTGCCCTGGCAGGGACATCTTCCCGGCGTAAACTAGCCGTTTTTGCCGATATTGTGGTTACTTCGCTGAGGCAACTTAACCCCGGAGTTATCCGTGATATAATTACTTCCCAAAAGAAACGGAAGCGGGAAAAGTCCCGAAAGAAGCATTCTTGACATCATTGCACGGCAGGATAGAGTAACCGCCGTTTTCTCTTACGCCAACGTAGCTCAGTTGGTAGAGCACCCCGATGAATCGGGGAGGTCTACCGCAGCTCCCTGGCACGGCAGTTTGACAGTAAAAGAACTTTATCGCCAACGTAGCTCAGCTGGTAGAGCAGCTCATTCGTAAAGCGAAACCACAAATTGCATGGAACACCTTAAAACGTTGATTCATTCAATGTTCATAGGGCCAGATCAAAATCCTGATATTGCAGCGTGCGGCAACGTTTTACCATTTCTTACCCGGAATTGCGGTAGCATTTCCGGTAGCATTTCTCCGTGGGGTCATAGAAGTGCAATGAAATACTGATAACGAACGGCTACTGGGATTGCTATCCATTCGGCGGTTAAGTCCTTATTTAAAGTTATCACTTTTTGTTTGTTCTTCCCTTCGGAGCGTAACGGCGGCCCGTTCCGTCTTCTCGTCGCGCCGCTCCGGCCTCCTGACAACTCACCCTGATTCATTTATTCCTTCCTGCCGTCACTGCTGAGAAGATCGTCGGACTTGAACAGTAATTACCGTATGCAAATGATATAAAATATTCACACATCATATCACTGCAGTTAGTCCTGCAGATTCCGGACTGCCCGTCAGTTTCAGGATCCACCCTGCTGATCTGGATAAGGCATCTCAATGCAATCTCGCAGTCACCATCGATGTTTGACACGATCTTCTGCAAACATGTAATCTTCGCTTCTGATTTCTTTACTACCACGTTTCCTCCGCACTGTAAATTTAGATCAGAAAAACAAAAACAATAAACAACCATCGCCAGAGCCTGCAGGGCCATGCATGACCCTTAGAACTCCAATGCCGCCACCAACAAAATAATTGCTGTTCGTATATTGGCAGCCGCTGCCTGCAGCTCCCCATGTTCCAGCCGCCAGCGCAACACCATTGGTCTCAAGCATAGAAACAACCTGCTCAGCGTTATTACTCAGAATCATCATTCCGTAACTTCCGTTAAGATTTATCACTGCATTTGTAGACAAACAATTGTTGGTCGACAGGCATAACACTGCGCCACCCGACACCGTAATATTTGTGGAAGCCTGCAGACAGTTAGTCGAAGAAAGCTGCAAACCCCCGGCGCTGACCGTCGTACTGCCGGTGTATGTGTTGGTCTGGCCAAAAATCAGCGTTCCTGCACCACTCTTAACTATACTACCTGTGTTTGTGAATTTGCCGCCAGAGGCATCCAGCGTCCGACCTGCACCGACATTGCATGTCAAGGTATTCGTTCCAAGATCAATCGTCATCCAACCTGTAGTACCGGTTTGCTGATTCTTATTGCGGAAAATCAAATTACCGAATGTATTGGTGCTGGTTATATTCCATTGCTGATTTGAAATCACTGCTATAACCAGATACTTGGCATTGTTCCATGTCGTGAAATAGAAGTTTGTAGCAGCCTGAGACATATCAATCCCCACACCGCCAAAGAATGCTGAGGGGGATAAATTTAAGGTGTAGGCGCCACTGGAACCGGCACCATTATAAAAATTAGTAGTAGTGACTGGCGCAATAATGCGAAGCTGCCCGATTGTGAAGGTAGGATAATTCATGATGATATGGGGCGTATTGTTTGCCGCACCGTCTACGTCAACAGCCTCGCCGGTTGTATCAGGGATGTTATTACCGTCCCAGTTACCCGTCACTCCCGCTTCATAATTGGAACTAACTGAACCGTTCCATCGGCGATAGGTCTGCGCATTGGCCGACGTACAATCCATAAGAATGAACACCCAGAACAACGTGAATATTAACGCGAATCTCTTCCAGGCTGCATTCATTGCAATCCGAGCACAATCGCAGGCGTACTCACTGTCTTCTGCGCCAGAACAAACGCGGGATTTGCCTTTACCTGATGAATTGCTCATTTTCATGACTTCACTACAATTTGAACCATATCAAGCAATTCTATCAATCGCTCGATCACGGTCCTGTCACTAATCTCACATAATCATCAACTTAACTCGGTATTTTCCTACATGCACATAAATGTGTCTATAGGTAATATTACATATAACAACAGCACGCCGAATTCACCTTTGGCATCTTTATCCCAACGCCCTAAGCCATTACACATTAACATCTTAGAGATATCAGCTTAACCCTGCTACAGTAACTCACGATGATAAGCGCTACCGCGGCGAGATTGTGCATGTATTTCTACCAACTCCATTTATATCAAATGTCTGGGTGGCGAAACCGGCATCAACTTCCAGTTTAAACGGCGAATTAGAATCCACGTGAATTGTAACCGGGTCATCTTTCGAACCTCTGGAATCAGCGATCAACTCCACTTGCCTGCTGTAGTGCTTTCCCCACTTCAATTTACGTACGCCGTGCTTTTCTGTCATGCGGACAGTCCATCTGATCTTGTTCTCCGGGGCATCGATCCTGATTCCAATGATGTACTCAATCAAGGTGGCAATCGGCTGAACACCGCTCCACCCTACAAATTCCCGCTTGCTATGACTACCCGGCGCTCCAGGTTTCTCCTGGTTGTAATTCTCAAATAGCGTCCCGGTGTTCTTCCAAGTTGCATACATGCCTTCCAAACCGTTAATGGCAATCGCCCTGGCCTCATCAACATATCCGTATTCCACCAGGCCTTTGATAACCATGGTGTTTGCCGGAATCCAGACCGCCCCCCGCCAGTAGTCACCGCCGTTGCCGTTGTAGCTGGAACTCTTTCGACCCAACGTCGGGACCATGACGGGAGTCCTGAAATTCACCGGATCAAAGAGATGATCCTTCATTTGCCTGGCACGTTCAGCAGGAGCAACTCTGGACAGTAATGCCCAGTATGAAGCAACCGACCAGACGTTGGAGTAATTGCAACTTCGATCGCAATCAACATAAAACTTGTCAGTCTCATCCCACATCTTTTCGTTGATCAGCTTTTCAAGTGCAATGTGTTCTTTTTCAAACCTGGCTGATCGCTCTTTATCCCCAATGAGATCAGCCATTTCTTTTAACTGTTCCGCCACCATTGCCTGCTCACAGGTTGAGTCAATAGACACACTCGGGCACGGGCGGTTATCCATCCCGTTGTTCCAGTCAAAACGCCGATAAAGGCCTTCTATGGAACCGTCCTTGGCCTTAAAGGTGTACTTTCCCTTCAGGTAGAAGAAGAACTTATCAAGGACAGGAAGCACTTTCCCCAGCCTGCTTTTGTCTCCGGTATGCCTGTACCAGTTTAACTCGCCTAAGCTGAAAATCGGATTATGGACATCCCAGCTATGCGTACCGGTATTATCCCAGACATGAGGAATGCAGCCATCCTCACGCTGGACACCGTAGAAGAGGTCGTATCCGTGCATTGGATTCGTAATCGACTGGTTAGCATCCTGGACATATACACCGAAATGCGAAATCCAGACCGTATCCCACATCCAGATCCTGCCATCCGTGAATGCGGTATCAAACATTTGCTGATCAGCGTACTGTTTCTTCTTGCTGTCTGCAATTCGCCAGGTGTCATAATAGAAATCCACCCACCCGGGATGCGCTTCAAGAACCGGCTCCGGCAGGTTTTTCCTCCAATCATCCGGAACCGCGCAGAACACAGTCGAAGAAACAGAACACAGAATCATTGCTGTCAGAAAGTAATGTCGCTTCACTGGTTAATCTCCGCTGCTTTTCCCTTTTCATCCAGAATCCTCGTCATATGCTTGCCGCCATCCGGCGAGTAATAAAGTCCATCCGTATAGACAAACCACCATTTCTCACCGACACGATATTCGCCAGTCACCGCCACCAGGCCGCCCCTGGGCACGTCACCCTGGATCTTTCTCCATTCCCAGTTAAAGCCCCACAATTGACTGATGGAGATTCTCCCCGGTTGGACCGGATCAAGCGCCT